>Ga0315915_1007485_pt1 | contig 13031 bp, 4 predicted proteins | sample MpolbnodulesMG_FD_207738 | JGI IMG/M metagenome (GOLD analysis project Ga0315915, IMG submission 207738) | Medicago polymorpha root nodule microbial communities from Los Angeles, California, United States - branched nodules | ecosystem: Host-associated > Plants > Roots > Nodule | place: USA... | reverse complement strand
GGTCCTTGGAAATTTTCTGTAAATCAATCAATTTGGTCCCTGCTTACGTGGCATCTGACGTGTTAAGCCTTGTAAGAGGTTAACGTTACACGTCACCTCCGTTAACAGACCAACTTAACGGAGGGACGATTTTGATGGACGTTTGTAAAATTCAGGGACTAAATAGCTATTTCACAAAATTCAGGGACGAATTTGGCCGATGCGTTAAAATTCAAGGACGAAATTGAGGTATTAGTCAATAAGGTGAGTTTCATGTTTCTAAATATATTTGATAGAAGTGGTAGTGATTTTAATTTATAATATTGCTTTAATTTGTACTCATGATCAGAAGTAATTTGAATTTGTCTCTAATATAATATAGTGTTATTGCTTAATGGTGTTTTCTGGTATATGTTCAGGTGGAGGAGAGTGAACAAAATTTGGAAATGAATGATGATTTTCCTGCTTGTTTTGGATAAAAATGTTGAGAAGACCAAGAAGATAGATGAAGACTGCATGATACCATAGAAGTTTTTGATCTTTATGTTAACTAATTAGTTGTAACTCTTAGAGATATCCATGTTACCATATTATAGGCTATACATTTCTGACTTTTATGCTATATATACATACATTTTTTATGATATGGTTAAGTTTTATTTGATAAATAATAGTCTCAATTATAATGTGCCAAAATTATATATATTTCCCTTTAAATTTATGACTTTATATATATATTTTGGTTTGGTCTACATATTTATATTTTACTTTAAATTAATAAAAAAGGCTATCCGGAAAGGAAAAAAAAATTGACCAAAAAAAAATAAAAATAAATGTTTTTCCTAGCGCTCTTTTTCCTTTATAAAGCGTTATCTAAACCTAGTGTTACATAGCGCTTTTAAAATAAAAACATTGTTTTTAAACATGTCTTAGATGACGTTTATTTTTGAAAGCGCTATCTAAGGAAAACCTTTGTTAACGCTTTTTGACATAAAGCGCTATATAAACCTTGTTTTAGCTAGCGCTTTATACAGAAAAAAGCGCTATATTACCTTTACCAGCACCATTTACAATAGTGCTTTGAAAGCGCTATCTAAAGCAAAAAAAAAGCGCTATATAAGTCCATTTTTGTAGTAGTAAATGGATGAATTGTCCATAGTCTTTGATACCTATAAGACTAACTTTTGTGGTCTAGAGAATATTACATATCAGAGATTCACCAAATAAAGTGGACGTGGTCATACACAATTGTTGTTACATAATAATGTGGTCTAACTCAAGTTAAGCTTCTTAAGTACAATGTGATTCCTCATTAAGACATCTTAATATAATTCTACACCCTCAAATTGTGGGATAATTTCTTTAGTATTATAGCTTATCATAAGAAAGGTAAGCCATACAATTTTCACACAATATATCAGAATCTAGACAAGTTCAAAAGGCTAGATCTGATTGTTAGCTGGGCTGACTTAAATAGACTAAAATACTTTGTTGTCGATGTGGAAATGTGGCGCGGCGCGGCCAACCTAAAAGTTGTCACGGTGTGGGAGCAGGGCGTGTATCGGGTGCTATTTCGGTGGTGCGTCCGCTAATAAATTAATACTAAATACCATACTATTCAAAAAGAAATACTAAAATACCTTAAATTACTCCAAATTTCATAAAATATTCATAATATGAAATAAAAAAGATAGCAAAATCGAAAATCGTTAATACCAGTTATACACAACTAGTACATGTTATTGTTTTACTATTGATAGGTCTGCTTTGACCGCTTTCCACTTCTGACACACGCCTTGGCGCGGTGGTCCAGATTTTTCCGCTATAGCGGCCGGCGCAGCCGCTTTTGACAACAGAACTAGCTAACATATGTGGCAATAATTATGCAAAGATATAATGCCCTGAAACATTTGACTAGGTGAACATCGGACTAAAAATATTATGTCCAAAATGGTTGGAAGGATTGTACAAAATGATGGGATGACAGCTCATAGTAGCAGCTCTCATGGTAGCTGTAGTGACCGTTACCTTCAAGACCTTATCCTCTTGTTTTGTTTCTTAGCTAGATTGAAGGATCTGATATTGTAGCAAATCAAGGCTCTTTAAGTAGCCATCTTGAATAAAAGAAAAGGCAATGAATTATAATCAAGCAAATTTCCACCATGAACCTCTCTTTCTCTTTGGAGTCTTGTTATACTCTAAATAACAAATCAATTAAATTCCTAGGACATATCATCCAAACAAATAATTTCTATCCAAATGAGACTCACATTTGACCATGAGAAGCTACCATCCAAAAACAAAACAAACTTAAGAATAACTAGTATTTAAAGACAATTAGCAATTTTCATATATATAGATATTTAATCCCGACATTAAGCTACCAATTAAATGGCTAGTATTATCAACCTAGTAAGAAATATTGTAAATTTTAAACAGAAATAAAACCCAGTTGTAACAATAAACAAAAAAATCAATTTTTTTTACTAGGATCATGTTATTGAAAGCGCTATTGAAAAGGTGCTATAAATAACTAAAATTGTAGTAGTGATTGAGAGTGTTAAGAGAAATTTTTGAAATTTTATTTTTTGAGAGAAATTAATGTGGATCCAACCATTGTCACATGGCCAACATACATTTGACAAAATGGAAGGTTGCATGTGATGACAAGTATCAAGATGCATGGTGTACACATGGTGTAGTGTATGGGTAACACATAGTGTAGTGTATGAGTGACACATGTTGTGGTGCATGCAAGGGACACTTGGTGTGGTGCATGCATTGCAAGGGACAGTTGGTGTTTTGCATAAAAGAAAAATGACAAGTGTCTTCATGCATGTAAGGCAGCTTTAACTTGCTTCTCCTATAAATAGGACCATGAGCAAGCATTCACAACAAACCACAAGAGAAGAACAACAAAAAGCAAGAGAGAAAAAGAGTCTTGCTCAAGAGAAAAGTCATCCTCGTAGAGAGTTTTCCTGTGAGAGAAATAGTGAAGCAATTTGTGAGAGTGTTCCTTACAAATTGAGAGATATATTGTTGTGAGATCAACCTAAGGGTGAAGTTGTTGTATTTCCACTATCATTATAGTGGAAGTTTTAAGAGGCCCAAAGGTCCCGTGGTTTTTTCCCTTTCTAACATTGAGAAGGTTTTCCACGCTAAAATTCTTTGTGTCATTACGCTTATATTTCACGTTCTGCTAATGCCTATTTTGAGTTCATAGAGGAGGGAAATTATGCAGGCATTTCCTAACAATTTTTGAAGATAAAAGAGCAATTTTCTAATATATATTTTAAGGGCCCATAGTCTTTCCTAAAAAAAAAAGAAGAGAGCCCAAAATTATTCTAGTATATATTCTCGTGCAAGTCGTGGAAAATACTACAACCCTAACCCTTCTCAAATTCTTTCTCACATTCATAGGGTTTTGAGATCGCTAACCACGTCTGCTAATCAACCTTTCCCAAAGTTCACGTCCTGCTACTGTCACACGATCTCTCAATTCTCAACTCAACTTGTACAGTCCCTCAATTCTCAAATTTATGATGTCGTGAGTTTGTTCATTTAACTACACATATAAATACCTATATAACCTGCTTTTTCACTTCTTACTCAGATCAGATATGATATTTCATAACCATTGTTCATTCGTTCATTTATTGATTGTGTGTTTTTAACTTATCTTCACCTCTAGAAATATTGTCAGCTCATGATTTTATTTCTTATATTATATTTTTCAAACAAGTGTGATTTCCTTGATTAATCGGTCGGTTGCTTAGAATCAGATATTCATTTTCCAGTAGTTCAGTGGAATGATGAAATTTAAGTTCAAAGTAAACAATTTAGTAAAGTTCCATTCCATTTTGGAAATTTTCCTGTATTTTCTTCAAAAGGGTTCTGCCAATTTGATTGAAGAGTCCATGAGGCATTTCCTTCATTGAAGACAATATTGACTATTTCGTTGTGTTAAGCTTGATTCTCATACACATCTTGGACCACAAGAAGATGTCATGATGTCAGCGTTCCTATACCGGCAGCCCATTTATAAATTGTTGGTAAAAGCGCAACGCTTCCTGTGGTTTATATTCTGGAACAGTATTTCCAGATCCCTGTATAAATATTAACAAATAGTATCAAGACCAAGCAAATATAAAGTAATTTATAGAACTGAGTATTACATTGTTTTCTATGTATATACCTTCACAGTCAGAAATGTGAAATTGTTGGCATATCCTTGTCTGAACCTGCAATCAATAAAGATAATTACCTCAACCTTTTGTCAAAATTACGCCTTCTACTAGTACGTACTTGCTACTTAGAACTTTTTTGGATTGACTTATTTCAGATTATCTACTAGTAAGCACGTGTGAGATAGTTTGAAAGAGCTTATGAAAATAGTTTGTGACACGTGTCTATCAAGAGGTAATATTTGATACTGGAAAATTGGACTATCTGAAAATAATGGAGGAGAATATTGAACAACATCGGCTTAATGACGCTCATGTTACAACAGCTTCTGATGAAATATCACTTATGTCAAAATAGGATGCTAGCATTAATCCTTTATTTGAATGCTAGTTAGTTGTCTTTCTGATTTGGTATATTAGTCTTATGTGTATGCCTTCATGTAATTAATATTATTTCATAATTAATATAATTTTCAATTTACTTTGTCAGTAATAGTAGTATGATATCAGAAAGATAATAATTTCGCTACAAGTTATCTACATCAATTTTCTTTTGCATGAAAGAACCATCAAGCACAAGTTATGTGTTTAAACGGGAATGAAAAGGTAAAGCACATCGAAAATGGATGTAAAAGTAATTCTTAATGTATCATCATTTTGTATCCATTTTTGCATGGAAGCAAGTGGTACTGTAAGTGAATCAGAAAGGCATATTAGTTTCCTTGTATTGTGTTAGGCATTGTTTGGCTGAAAAATTTATGAAAAGTATAATGAGAATTGAGAGCAGAGTAAACAAATTTTTTTTTCTTATAACAACCTGCATAACATAAGCATTTTAGTACTCTTCCCAAACTAATAAGAGAATCATACAATTACGAGTCATAACTCCTTCCTTTTATTTAAACGAACTTATTGTAAGCACTTATTTAGTGTTTTCCATTGATAGAGTAAATGAATGACTTGTGTTGCAATATTTCAAGAGAGAAAGGTATTACTAATAAATATGTGGCTTTTTGGTTTGAGACCCACAAAGTTTTTTATATCGCATCGTGGTAGTAAACATCGTAACTGTTTTATATATAGTTTTTAATTGGAGTGAGTATTTACGGTTAATTGATTTTCTTCAATGAGTGTATACTTTTCAGTAATATGTTTGAATTTCATCTCAGCATCAGAGGATATTCAGTCATGCCGATAAAATCTAATCAACAATTTCTGCTTAATAATGTCTAAACACACTTTCATAGTTTTCCCTTTAAAGAGTAATATTATACTCATTGATCCAACCATTTCAGTGTATTTTGGTTAGTCGATATTAATTCATTAAACATGCAGCATTATGATAAGTAACAATCTTTGTTCTGGTACATGATAATTAACAGTACATAACAAAAATGAGACGTTATTAAGCAAAGCCTCCTCCATTTGGACATCATATATGTGAGAATAAACACGTAGCAAATATCTTTTTTTGGTTAAGTCTCATGATTGTTGGAACTGTTAACCAAACTATTTTATGAAAATTGCAGTGACTGAAAGGTTTTCGGCTGTAAAAAGAGGTCATCAAATTGAGGAAGCCTTGTCGAAACAAAGACAGTAGTTTGAAAGCTAAAGATGATGAAAATAAGGTATTTCTAACAGCTGTGACACACTTCTATGAGCTAAGCAACATCAACACTTCAAATAGATGGCATGTCCGGTATGCATCAGTGTCTGAAACCTATGCGACACTATCACGTTTACTTTCAATTACTATTATTTTCTAAAAAATTTACTAGTGTCTCGTGTTAGTATATGTCCTGTCTGAGTGTCGGTATGGTAGTGCTTCATAGTCCACATATAGGGAAATCTATATTTAAAAAAAAATAACAAATTAATAGAAGGTTCCATTACTATAGTTTTAGGTGCATCAATAAACACATTTTATAAACTTGTGACCTAATTATACTTTTATAAGTTGCTCCATTTATTTTGATAAATAGTCATGATCCCTACTCCACTTCCACCCTATCCTTTCTCACATTGAAATAATGATATAATAGTCATGATCCCTTATCAGATTGAACTAATGTTTTGCTATTTCAGATGCTCATGAAATTTGATGCACTGACCAAGTCCATGGAAGTACAGTGGAAAATAAATTGAAAAAGATAAGAAATTGCTCGAGAAAAGGAGGTTTCATCAATAAAGCCAGATGATAACAAGAAAAACAGAAACACAAGTTATTCCGCCAAAAGATTCTATAACTTGTTTTGCAGAAATAGTGTCATATTTGCTTGCACATTAGTTTTCATTAATTTTTTACTATTACGACACTTCAGACAATTTTGGTATCTGTGTTACGTAATTAAAACTTCAAATGCATTAATTAATCTGAGTGTCTATTTTTTTCCTGCACACTCAGAATATAAAATGATATATCACTGAAGTTTTGAGATTCTTACAATCAATGCAAACCCTCATACACAGGGTCCAGTTCCTACAAAAAGGACCAATATCATGCCTTAAATTTGAAACTTACTTAGGAGGGGTTCAATACCCTTGCGATTAACGTTCCAATTTCACTAGTGTTAGATCCGATCAGACCACAGCTCAGTAGTGAGATACAGTGGTAAGCAAACCCAAAGAGTGCAAGAGAAAGTAGTAGCAGCACCCGATGCAGTGTTGGAGGAAGTGGATAGAGACAAGGAGTTGGTGGCACAGGTGGAGCATGGAGTTGACATTATCTTTGTGTCTCTTCCTAATGGTGGAAATAATCTCAGAAGAATTCACTTTAAGTATGTTAAGAAATTACAAGATCTGAATTATTTTTTACTAGTTTAGTTCTATGAAGCACTGACACTGGCACCGAACACATCAATACTAGTACTGCTTTGAGAAAATAGATGTCATTGAATGTAACCACACATTTCAAGTTGAATCAACCAACATTGACACGCTTTCAATCTAAAGTGTCGATGTTACTTCTCAAGTTAAAGTAAGTGACAAGAATTTAGCAGAATGGAAGCATCAAGAATGTCTTCCAAAGATGAGCTTTCCTTCAGCATTGCATGTAACTGATGGGAACAAGGAGCTTCGTCTTGTCAGATTCGTGTAACTCGTTATGGCCCTGTTTTCAAAAAAAGAAGGCTTCTAACATTGCCTTTACATGTTGAAGAACACATGGGAGAGAACAAATTTAGTTCTCAAGATATAGCTTTTATTTTGTTGTACAAGCAAGGGCCAGGGTGCACACTTGTTTGGTTCATTTTTTTCTCAAATCCTTCTACTCGTTTTTACCATCTTTTGGATATTGTTGATTCAAAAGTAGGAACAGTAAAACAGTCAAAATCAAAGAGTAAACAATAATTTTTAAAACCGTAAAACAACACTCCCAACACTAATATATCCTTGCTCCTTGGATCATAATTGATGATTTTAGTGATTATAAGTGTGTAATACTGAAGTATCTGGTACGTAGTTATATATGAAGACAAATGAGATAACAAATATCATCACTAGCTATCTAAATGGAATTGCCCCACGCACATAATAATTTCCAAAGTTCTGAAAGGATAGATCTTAGACAATGTGGGCACTTGCATAAATTTGATAACAATTCAATGGCAAGATCGTGCCATCTTCAACAGTGCAGAAAAAGAAATCCAGTGTAAATAAATAGCATTCCCTCTGTTTCTCAAAATAATATTCATTAAGATAAGTGTGTTGAATATCATATCGTATCATATCAAATAAAAATCTTCAAAGTTAATACTAGACAGAATAGTGTTACAAAACAATGATAACGCAAATTTGTCAACTGAATGTGAAAAATTATAATCGTAGAAACACAAACTCAAGTTACTTTATGCAGCTTCTTCAGATGATACAACAACTTCTTCAGATGATGCAGCAGAAGCTGGTTTTCTAATCACGAGAAATTTTTCAGGCAGCGTATATAACGGTCCATCAGCAGCAACACAACACCTTGATATGCAAGGCCAAGACGGTATCCTCAAACTCGAGCCACTGGTAGGGTTATGGCTCTGATGAGGATTCTTGGGAGCCTAAACATTGGTTTAAGGTGAACAACAAATTTTCAAAAAAACACGTTATACTGCCTAGTGTATGTTTCCGCTTAATTTCAAACAGAAATGTGTGTTCTTGAATATATAATTGCTTTTACCCAAAGTAAAAAGTAGTTTTGATGTAAATGATACTGATCATTCTTGGTGGGTTTTGCAATGTTTAATCATTGAAATGATTTGCAGTCTTCATTTCAGTTAACTTGGTATCCATGCATCCATAGTCAACACTATTTGGCGTTGTGTATTTGATGTTGGGGGACAATAATCAGTAACATACTTATGTTGTGGGATTAATCAGTAACATACCTTTGATATCCAAAAATTGGTAACACATGCTTACAGAGTCGAGTTAGGTACATTGCATACATATCTGCAAGTGTATTGATGATGTGAATATTTGACGATGTGTGTAATGACCCGATTTTATTTATTTAATTGTTATATTATTTATTTAATTGTTTGATGTGTTTGAATTGTTGGGTTAATTGGATTTTATTAGAGATTGAGGAATTAAGAGTATTTTGGTAATTTTTAGAGTGAAGGCAATTTTAGTAGTTTAGAAGTGGAGAAATATTTATTGAGGTTGGTAAGAACTTTGTGGAATTACTAGAATAGAGGTAAACGGTAAAAAGTGAGACTTAAGTGAATTAGAATGACTAGTGTTATTTGTTAGTAAGAATAAGACTAAGCCTAATAGGAGCGAGTGAACTAAGTCCAATTGGTGTGAGTATATAAGACTAGTAGTAGTCACAGATTAGGGTTGTGAAATCATTTGTCAAGTTTACACAATAGAGGCTAGAGAGAGAATAAAGAAAGGAAGAGAAGAAAGAAGAGCTCAAGAGAAGAAAAGAAGGAAAACTTATGGGAATCAAAGTAGAAGGGAAGATTAGAGCTAGGAAAGCTTAGTTTTCGGATTATAAGGTATGGGTGTGAGATTTATTCATCTTAATTTAGGAATGATTGTTCATATGGGTAGAACCTTGTGTTTGTTGTGTTTTCATGAATTATTGATTGATTAAGTTAATTTTCGTGCTCCATTAATTATGATTATTTTTGGCATGAGAAAAGTTGTGAAATTATGTTGTTGTTGTGCTAAAACTCATATTAGGTTATTGTTAGCCTGCAATTTCAATAGGCTCATTCAATGCAGTCAACATTAGTTTACTTTTATCTTTGCATGAATTGAAGTCTTTTTCCTTTAACTTAAGGAGTTCAATGAGATGTGGACTTAACGTAAAAGGGTCTAAAAGCCCTAATATTCAACAAGCTTAAGTAAGGAATGCAGAACCGTCAAAGCTAAGAAATTATTGTTGAGGCGGGAAGATTTTGAATTTCAAAGAGAAGTGGTTTCCTCAATGGAAACGTGGGAGATAAGCGGTTGTCCAAATGGAAGAAGTGTTGATCGTGGAGTTATGCTTTTTCCAGTTATTTTGCTATGTATAAATAGTAGTTTTCCATAGGGAAAACGGGTTGCAAATCACTTTTAGAAATTCTACAACACTCGAAGTACCGACGCGAGAGAAAAGAGTTATATAAAATGTATGTAAATAATTTGTCGAACCACCTTTATTTTTAAATCAATGTAATTTACCTTTTCTTTAAGTCTCTGCACTTTTAACTTTCAGCCTTTATTTTGCATTTACTGCGTTTCTTTTTATTTTAAACTTTTTTTCTGTCAAAGACGCCATACAGTCTCATCTTGTTCATAAAGCAACCTATGAATTTGATGAACGCAAACTCTATTTTCTTAAAAATAGTGCACAACATGTCCTAGGATTTCTGGTTTGATCCTTCTTGTAATAATCAAAACCAGCCCTTATTGTTTACCAAAAACGCTGGAAAACGGTTATATAAAATAAGTTTTTTTGAGATTTTAGATGAATTATGTCAAATTCATGATGTTGTTGATGAATAATTTTCAATTCATGTCCTATCTCTTTGATATGCTATTGGGTATGTGTTTATGTTGAAGTCCTTGAAATTATCATGTTGACAGTGGTGTTTAGATTAAATTGTTGTGTTACTGTGAATTTTGTGAGAAATGGGCAATAATCATGAAAATTGTTGTTTGATGAATTGAAGTACATGAGTGAATTGGTGAAGTTGGTGTTATGTTGAAATGTATATGATTCGGTGTTGTTGTTGTTTACTTGATTGGCTGTGGGATTAAATTGGTGACAATGAGTTTTTATGAGTTAAGTTGTTTTAAGTGATTAATTGAGTTAATTGATGTTGAAGTAAGTTGAATTAAGTTGTTAAACCTGGATATCATGTTTTAAATGATTGGGTAATATTTAATGGGTGATTTAGATCGAGTTTGGCGTGTTTGGGATCGAAAATGAAGTCAAAAAGCATATTTTAGAAGGCGAAAACGTAGCAGAAACTGCATAGTCCGACCTGGGCAAAACGCACGACTGTGCGCCCAGAGCACATATATTATGCGTTTCTTGCTAGAACTTTGGGGAAAAAGCACATCACCGTGCGCTTTTGTTAGAAGAAGAATGGTTCATACATGTTCTCTTGAGTTTTGATGATAACAAAGTATTGAAGAACAATTGGATTACTAACATATGTTCAAGTGTGAAGGACCTCTTATCATGAAGAAGGAACATATGAAGAGCATCAGAAAGGGATTGGGAAGCTTAGAAGACTATGAATGAAGATCTACTCAAAGGTTAACCAGAAGTTAACATCCTAGTAGACAGGAGTCTCACAGAAGCTGGGGGAGTAACGTCCACAGATTCTGTTAAGAGCGTTAACCTAGAAGCTGAATAGGCTACGTCATTCTGAGAGACCCAGAATCCACGTAAGCTTTTGTCTTATTATATGAGTTGTCTCTATCGGTGCATCTGGCAGAGCAACTATTTTGTCTTCTTCTATGTACGTGTGAAGGACACCAAGAATGAGGAAAGCAACAAATAATTCCCCTTTCAGCAAAGGAGATTCAAAGTACTTTCCAACGGGATTATCCATATCAGGCAAAGGGCCAACGTTCGTAATTGAAGCTTCTCAACAACTCTATTTGCGCGTGAACATTTCTCCGACGTCTTTCAAAACATTGCCTATATAAGGAGATGAAGACCTGAAGAAGAAGTAACAAGACTCTGTTATTCAATTGTGCCATTACTCTCTAAAATTTAATAGGTCAAAGCACTTAGGATTATTTTCAAGTTTATTCTTAGAAATCCTAGCGAGTTTGTTCACCTATTCAATTTATACTTACTAGTTATGAAAAATTGTAAGAACATGTTAACGTGTTTGTAGTTGGGGCAAACACTTTAGAAAGTCTCGTGTCTGCATGCTTGAGCATATAAGTCTCTTGGCAAAGCCTTGAGCACTTAGGAGTCTCAATCAGTGGGGATTGAGAAAAAGGGAAGTCTTAAGTTGTGAGCTTAATCAAGGGAAGTCTCTAGGTAGAGTCCTAGAGCAGAATTCTTTAGGTAGTGATTCCTAGAGCATAGAAGTCTCTTGCAGTTGTGCTTGAGCAAGTATAAGTCTCTTGCATTTGTGCTTGAGCATAAGGAAGTTTCTTGGATGTGTCCTTGAGCATTTGTAATCAATTGTGATTATAGTTAAATCCTTTGGAAGTGCAGGGGGACTGGACTACTCCTGCTTGTAGGAGGAACCAATATAAAATTGCTTTGTGTCTGCTTTCTCTATCCTTATCTATTTATCTTTGTGTTTTGTACTTATCCGCTACACTCAGACTGTGCTTTAGAATTAGTGTACATCAGATTTTGATCAGGCTGTTTTTAACCAAAGAAAAAGAAATTCCAAAACGCTATGTTAACTCGTAAATGACTATATGATAATGATAAGTTGATGAATAATAGTTGAAATGGTGATTGATATATGCATGATACATTGATTAACTAGGTGTAAATGATTAATCGTCTAAAATGCTATTTTTGCTAAATGAAAGAATGTTCCTTCTTAGATGTGGTAAACCTTTGATGATGATTATTGATAATAATGATTCATGATGATGAATATATATATATTATATATATATATATATATATATATATATATATATATATATGTATGTATGTATAAAATGACGATGAATACATGTATATAAAGTGGTGATTAATCATTTGCTACATTTCCTTTTGGACTAGTATTGTTATTTATAATATTATTTATGATAAATAGATGTTAATGTAATGACTCTTGTTTTACAAAATCCATGGATTAAGAGCTGAACTCATTGTTCAAAAATGATTTATAAAAGGTGGCATTTATTATAGTCATCATTTTTGGAAAATATTGTTGAAAGAAAATTTTGCTAAAAAAAAAGAATTCTCTCCATTAAAAAAATCCGGATGTTAAATTTATCGTTATTGTAATTTACTTCTTTTGAAAATTAAGTGTTCTATGATTTAGTTTTCTATAATTTACTTTTCAGAGTAATTTAAATTTAAGTAATTTACTTTGCAAATTCATTACATTTATGCACTTTAAACTTCATTTCAATTTACTTTTCAAGTTATTTACATTTATTTCACTTTATATCATTAAGCACTTCAAATTTCAAGTTAATACTTATTTAAAAACGTTTTAAACTCAAATCATACACCTTTATGCATTATAAATTGTACGTTGTTTTTGTTTTCAATTTTCATGTACAATTTTGGCATTATTAATTTCCGTTAAATTTATTGATACATAATTAGCAAGTGTACTAACTTATATCGAAGTAATAAAATTTATAAGATTCGTATCCACAGGGACTGTTTCAACTTCTACTTGGTAGTAACATTATTATTAAGGATGTTTGTAAAATGAGGGGTGCACTGAG
>Ga0315915_1007483_pt1 | contig 13034 bp, 9 predicted proteins | sample MpolbnodulesMG_FD_207738 | JGI IMG/M metagenome (GOLD analysis project Ga0315915, IMG submission 207738) | Medicago polymorpha root nodule microbial communities from Los Angeles, California, United States - branched nodules | ecosystem: Host-associated > Plants > Roots > Nodule | place: USA... | reverse complement strand
TAATAACAATAATTTAAGAAAATAAAATAATTCAATGAAATCACATGTGTGTGGGTGTCGGACACCACAAATATATGACACCAACATGCCTAATCTAAGAGTATTTGTGCTTATACAATTCAATGACACTGACATTTGTTAGACACCAAACACACTTACCATCAACCAAACTCACGTCGTAGAAGTCCAACCCATCTGCGCCGTTCAAGGTGAACTCCGCTAATGTTGCCGGAGGTTTGGCACCACCGCCGGCGCAGGCTACTTTGCCGGAGCCACAGTCGGCAGTGATACATGAAAACTTTCCGTCAGAGTCTTTACCGCAGAGTGTTCGTGCCCATATTCGACCCGACCAAGCTTTCGGGATTTGTATAGTCCTTGAATTTCCGCTCTTAAGCGAGAATCCGGTAGTGGGTAGCGGCGGTGAGGTGGCGCCGGAGAGTAATCCCGGCCATATTGTGTAACGGCACTTGTTCACAATCTTGAACGACGTTGTTTGTACCTCTGAACATAATTCAAGGATCAAATTGCAAAGTGAAGTTAAAATTTAAAGACTAAAGTGCAATTATTGAAAATATAGAGTTTGTAAAGGTGGTTTACCTGAGAGGAAAGATAATGTAAGGAAGCTGAGAAAAATGAGAAAGAGAAAAAATCGACCCATGTGAAGTTGAGATATATAATCAAAGAACAAAACTTTGAGGAAAGAATGATACGCAAAACACCAAATAACTTCACTTTGTGTATGAAGATGAATGAGTGGTGTGTGTCAGCTTCTTCTTCTTCTTCTTTTCATTTGCTTTTCTTTAATGGCTGCTTCTTTGTTTGTTTCTTTGTGTTCTACTTCTAGCTGACTCACTCACTCACTTTTTCACAGTGTTGCTTCTATTGCTCCAATAAAATCATCTACTTTCCTTTTCTTACTTCTTTTTTTCCCTTTCAAATGAGAAATGACTAAATTAGTATTTTAATTCATGAAATTATAAGATTAACTAATGAAATTTCTCAAATTTATTAATTAATAATATATCTTTTGTGAATTTTAATATGTTTTTAAATAGATATTTTGATGAATAAACCAAACAAATTAATATTATTTAATTTAAAAGATTTTTTTTGACTTAGATAAAACTATTTTCTCTGCATATTTAAGAGGTTAAGAGTAAAAGAAGGAACTAAAGTCAAGCAAAAAATCAAGGGTGATTCAATGTATTTTTAGGCCTAAAGCGAACTTTAAATTAAGCCATTCTAAGTGTGTTGACATGAAAACATAAAAATTAAGAATACTAAATTTATATTTTTATTTGAGGCATTTCGTACACTAAATAGGGGTATCATTCAAAGCCAATATTTGAATATTGATTCTCTAGGTTGTGAGAGCCCAACTCCTTCTGTTAGACTCAACCTCATAAATGTAAGAACTTTTTAAAACAAAAATTTAGTTTAGTTAATAATATATGTTGAAAATAATATTTAATATAGACATTATTTACATATTCTTAAACCTTGAAATAGTCAAGTATAATATTGAATTCTAACACAGATATAAATTACTTTTTTACTTTTGCATATTTTGGTTGCACACGACCTATCTTAATATATTTCCAACATATAACATCATATTTATAGAAATTTGAAGAAAAAAGAATTTAACATACGTATAACCAATAAAGTTTTGTGAATAAACTTGCAACATGAATTAAAAGTCTACAACTCTTCATTTTACTACTAACTGAGATAGAGACGAAAATATTCAAAAAATTTGACATGCGAAAATATATTTAAAGCGAAACATATTCGGAGGCCTAATATGGAGCCTAGAAAATTTAGGGGCGTAAAACCTTGCTTTAGTGGCAGCCCCTTGAGATGACCATGTCAAAAATTATCCTCTTATGTTGGTGGCAATAAAGATGACATGATTGTTGGAACGGATCAAGATTTTTTTTTGTTGGTGTGGTTAAGATAATAATGTTAAAAAATTTATCGAATGAAATTAAAGATTACGTATTATTTAACATAAAATAACAATTTTAATATTTTTATTTGAGCTTGTAAAAAAATAAGCCGCAAACTTCCTCTAACATTTCATTCTTATAGATATACTTTTTATTTTATTTTTTTGAGAAAAATTTGGCCTGGTTATAACCATACCAAGCCATATGGTGGATCTGCCCAAACATGATGGTGTCTTGATTATCTTTACCTAAGTCTCTCTCTAATATCAACATTTTTAATTTTATCCCATCTAATCTTACCACACATCCAACACAACATCCTCATTTCTGCTATGCTTATTTTATGTTCGTGTTGGTTCTTCATTGCCCAACACCCAGTCTCGTATGACATCGTTGGTCTTACTAGTGTCCGATAAAATTACCCCTTCAACTTAAACGATACTTTCACATCACATAAAATACCTGAGACACTCATCCATTTCAACCACATAACTTAGATTAGATGGTTTACATATTCTTCTATTTCTCTGTCATTTTGTAGTATAGACCCAAGATATTTAAAGCATGTAACTTGTGGTATGATATGATCTTTAACTTTCACCTTTATGCTAGAAATGCTTCGTCTAATGCTAAAATTACATTTCATATACTCTATCTTGCTTCTATTCAAGCAAAACCTATATGTTTCTAAGGCTTGTCTCTAACCTCCCATTTAATTCATCCTTCAACTCTCCACGTAGGACTATATCATCTGCAGAAAAACATACATCTTGGTGCTCGTTTTTGGACGTGTTCCTAAATAGATCCAAAACTATGGTGAAAAGATACGAGCTTAGTATTGAACCATGGTGCAATCCTATTGTTAGGGGAAAATATTTGGTGTCTCCACCTTGTGTCCTCACACTAGTCATGGCCCCATCATACATATTCTTGATAACTTGAATATAGGCCTCTCAACATCTTTCTTCTCCAAGGCTTCCCACAAAATCTCTCTAGACACTCTATCATATGCCTTCTCCAAAGTAATGAAAACCAAGTACAAGTCCTTTTGATCATTTCGGTACCGCTTCATCACACCTTGTATATTAGTCCTTTTAATCAACCTATAATTTGCGCAATTTTGTATATCATCCTTGTTCTTAAAGATTGACACTAAAGTGTTTCTTCTCCACTCATCCAATATTTACTTTGACCTCATAATCTCGTTGAAAAGCTTGGTGAACCACCCAATACCTCTATCTTTTAGACTTTTCCACACTTCAATATGTATGTTGTCTAATCCGAATGTTCTTGAATCCAACTATAGTAATTGTAGTTTCACATTTTAATCAAATATACGAAGAGATCATACGACTATTCCACTTAAAAATACATGAAGATATACAACCATTAATAGAACTCAACAACATGATAAACACACTTACACCCATCTAGACACAAGAAAAATGATACCAAGAGGGGCGCCTAGCTCCCAGGATTGTGCCTGGGCCAACACCTTGCACAATCTTTTTCTGAAAATTGTTGTTCACACTTCTTAAAAGGCTGAAAAACACCAATCATAGACGTAAATATCCCGCGGCAATTAACTACCGAATTAAAGAACTGACGGCAGTTAACTATCGAAGTTCCTTCGGCAGTTAACTACCGATGAAAAAGAAAAAAAACCTCCATCGACACTTAGGTGTCGTGGAGCTCAAAATTACCAAATTTTTTACTTTGATATGCATGAATAAATTGGTGGTATTATATGTTATTACTCAATTCCACGTATGGTCAAGGGTCTCAAGGGGTGGAAATGGGATAGGCCAGGCTGGGCTTTGTAAGACCTAAGTCTGACCTACTTCAAAATTTTAGGCCTGAGTCTGGCCTATTACCCATCATAGGCTTATTTTCAAGGCATGGCCTGACCTTTTTAAAGGTCCGATGAAGCCTAAAAGCCTATTTAAAAGCCTATTTTACAATAAGGCCTAACAACATCTATAAGCCTACCACTAAATAGGCCAAAACTTATGAAGGCCTAAAACACACAAATATGACTTATACTAAATAACAAATACTTACGAAGGGCTAATCACCCCAATATAGCTGCTACTAAATAGCCAAATCATATGAAAGCTTGAATTTTTAAAAAAAGCATCAACATTATCAATAATGAAAGGTATATTATATATAAAAAGCTTAATAGGCCGGCCCGACAGACTTAATAGGCTTTTTTGTAAGCTTGAGCTTGACCTTTTTATTAAACGAGTTAGATCGAGTTAGGCTTTAAATAGGCTAAGCCGTAGGCCCCTGTCGAACGGTCTGCCCTGTTCCCACCCCTAGGTCTCATCACAGCAAGCATGCCTTACAGTTAATGTATAGATCCTTCATAAAAAGTTAATGTATAGATATCATACTTTTTCTTGATATCTATATATCAAATAAGAAAACATGATAATGTTATTACTCTTTTCGTAACTAGTCTTGAATAAATCGACAAGAAAACATGATAAATTAACGACATTCAAGCAATTTGGTGGTTTTGAGTTCCATGATGGAGGTTTTTTTTTTTTTTTTTTTATCGGCAGTTAACTGCCGCGAGGGCATTTGCATTTTTTACTGGTGTTTTTCAGCCTTTTAAGAAGTGTGAACAACAATTTTCTCTTTTTCTTGCATTTTGCATCATGGATCTTGGGTCATCCAATATTTTAGAAACCACCTAACAAGACCATTTCATTGCTATCCCGAAGCGCACCTCCACAAGAAGCAATGTTTCAAGGATTTTTCAATATACCATCGTAATTAAGCTTGAAATTATCCAGTAACGTAGGTTGCAAATGAATTGGATTAAGAAAATCAGCCTCCCTCTGTGTACTAGGGGTAGAAAAATGGGTTAATCCCACTGAATCAACATGCTATTTTAGACGCAACAAGTAAAAATTTTACCAAATTAACCTAGTTTTGAGATTTATATATCAAACCACCCTAGTTTGAATTTTCTTATTTTATCCAAACTACACCAATTTTTAGTACTCATTAGAGTACTCCAAATCATTTGGCGCACTCCCACATCAAGGGTATACAATCAGCCAAATTTTGACAATGCAAAGAGTAGAAAAGGGACGTCCAAATACTGCTCCTCGCATTAGGACAAAAATGGACGCGGTAGAAAAAGTGTCAAGAAAATATAGATTGTGTTGCCTGACCGGACATTATTGTAAAAATTGTCCAAATGCTAATCAATATTAGTTGATTCCTTTAAAAAAAATTAATATTAGTTGATTTCTATAGTATTGTATTTTATTTCGATTTATTTATCAATCAATGTTATTTAGGTTTGATATTTTTTTATGAATATTAGTAGTATTTTCTTTAATTTTTATTTATCTTTTAATTATTAAAACATTAAAAAATGAAAAGAAAAAAAAAGAAGGCACACAGTAGGAGTGTCTCATTTCAAATGGAGCACTCCTTGTCCTCCCCTAATAGGGGTGCACCAAATGATTTGGAGTACTCTCAGCATAAAAAACTGGTGTAGTTTTTCGTTTTTAATTTTTTTGGATAGTTTGGCATATAAATCTCATAACTAGGTTAGTTTTGAAAAAATCTCACAATAAGTTCAGATTTTAAAAAGTAATGGGGGTTTAAGTGTTAGAGCATTTTTTAGGCCTACCTGTAACATTGTGAGATTCATTTGATTAAAACCATTGAAATCTTGTGGAAAAAGAAATCATTAAATTTTTTATTCTTTGATTGTATTGAAGAACTTGACCAATTTCATACTGTATGCATGCAGCATATATAACAACGCCCTATCATGCTTCAGACTTTGTATTTTAAGTATGAATGATAGGATAACCAAAGATTCAAAACCATTTCATTAATATTAGGATAAACATGATCAATAGCCAAATGTCGCATTGATCATGTTGCACTTTTTTGAATAATACCCTTATTTTTCTATAGACAAATGTTAACAGGTGTAGTTAATTTCCCATGTTTGAATCTTGGATTTTCCAGTTAATTAGTATGTACTCCTTGTGTTTTTTGGTTTATCAAAGAGTTGCCGGACACTACTCTTTTTTGATTAAACATTCATTTAACCATTCTACGACTATTAAAGGAAATTTTAACGGGCACTCTTTAAGCTCTTTAAATGGTAAGTTTTAAATGAAAAGTTGTGTATTGAATGCAATGAAAATTATAATAGTTGACTTTTAAAAATAATAATTACTAAATTTGGAATGTTAAAGAGTGCCCCGGAGACACTCGTTAACAAGACCCTTACTTTAAAACTTACTACTGGGACTAGAAGAAGACAACTTATAGTTATACCAAAGCGGTATGACCGTGGATACCTTGTGTGTTATGGTCTAAGTGCGAGTAAGAAAATGTTCAAGAAGAAGGAAAATATTCCAAGAGTTGTAGAAGGTGTGTTATAACTTATGGGATTACCCCAAAATGTAAGGGTAATTGGAGGCAAAAAGATCTTAGGATGACGAACATTATCACTTTGTTGGCTGAAACGGTTATGGTGAAACTTTTGAAGCTATCTAAAAAGTCTTTGGTAGTTGGGCAAAAATCTTCCAAGAGGCCGCAGAAGGCATTATGGGGTTTCAAGAGGAAAGGATGAAGCTTGTAGGACTAGCGAGGGTCATTTTAGGCAAGTGGAGGTCGATTCAAGATCAAGGTTCAAGTGGGGGTTTGACTTGATCAATTGTCTTGAAGAGTAATCTCATTTGAAAATGGTTGAAGGTTGAAAATATGGTGCAAAGTAGCTCAATTCCGCAAGGGTGTCTATAGAGGCGCAAGGTTGAATTGCAAATCTGATTTGGGGGTTATTTTTGTTGCAAGATCCTCAAGGCACTCACACTAGGGAGCAATGCGCCCAACGTATTGCAGCTAGGGCACAAGGCTGTTGCATCAGGTTGCAAAGCTATTTTTTAGACAAATGGCATGACATTAGGTTGTTTTGGATGGTTATTAAGGCACACATCTAGAAAATAGCACCATTATTTAAGCATTCTTCAATTATTTGTTTTGCAAATTTTATAAAACCAAATGAGAGAAATTTTAGGAAATTTAGAGGCTATGAATTGAGTGTCTTCGATGAAATTTATATATTGGGAAATACCGTAAACACCTTAGGTAGTGAAAATCTTTGAGTATTTTGTTCACATGAAGTGATTGAAAAAATGGTAGAAATTTGGTTGTTTTTGGAGAACTTCTAACCTTTTTGAATCTCTTTGTATGAAACTTATTGATAATGGACGATATGATACTTTCTCACCAGACATAGGTCATTATTGAGCCGAATTCAGTAACCAAATTTTTGTGTGTTTGTTCATCTACTTATTTTTTGTTCTTGCTTTGATTATGGATTTATTTTACATATACGGTGATAGATTAGATCTGAATATTGTTGCTATATCTATCTGGTTGTTGTTTGCATTAGATATTTGATCCACATCTTTTTGTTCTTGTTGATTTTGACAAAGGGTCCGAATTCACGACATAATTAAATAATGATTTTTTTTTTTAAAAAAAAAGAAGTAAAAATAACCAAGTATTTTTTAAAACAAACTAAGTTTTATTTCCACTATTTCCTTCTCAATCTATTGAAAATAATAGATATAATAATGTAAAAGCAAGCCTGCAGCAAACATACGTATTTATGGGAATCAGCTAGGGGCCACTTCCCCTGTGTGAACTCAAAACTATTGTATCAACAGCGTTATAGTCTTATACTAATGTGATCTGAACTATGAAGATCTTTTGTTTTCATGTCGTTAGTTCAATATGCTTTTTAATATGAATACTATTTTCCTTCAGCCATAAACAGCACATCATCAATTATGAAATAATATCAAAGGACTATGCCTTCGGCTGTACATTCAATTAAATTGCAAAATCTATCAATTATCAAAGACAAAGTAGTTGGCAAATATACCAGAATATTTATTCGATCTTCACAGTGCAAAAGAAGGCACTAAAGTGAAGCAAAAGTATTGTTTTATGATAGGATTCTTTTGGACACAGGGGAGGTCCCAGCATGGAGGCAATAAAGATATGATGGCATGATGGTGTTTGTGGAAAAATTACTTTGTACAATTATCATGCATATGCAAAGTGTAAACTTAGACATGCATTTTATTGAAGTTGTATTTGAATTCTATATTTTCGAGGTTTCCAAATTGTTGGATGTATATATGCGTCTGGGACTTTGGACATTTTTATCGTTTGAGCTAACTTTTGAGAGTAAGGTCTCAGCTCATTTAACAAAGTTATCAGAGTCAGATTAAGGATGACAATGTGAAAATTGGATCCGAAATTTTCAGGCTGTTGGATGTATAAATGTACATCCTTTGAGCTATATGCTTTTGAGAACGAGATTCAATCCACTTCATGTTTTTAGGAGAAAAATTCAAACTCATTTAATACATTTATGATCTATCTTTGCTTATAAGGTTGACTACCATTGTATGAAGAATTAGTCAAACACTAATGGTGTTTTTGTGTAATGCAATTACTAAGGACCCACATTATGAAATTGAATTTTTAAGTCAATGCATAGTTGCTATCCCATTCCATAGCATGCCTACCAAAAAGCCAAAAGTGCTAATGTCAATATAGGAAGAGGGAGACCCACAAAAATTAACACAGCAAGAAAGGAGATATGGAATTATGGATGGCAAAAAGTATGAGTATGGACCTGTGTCAAGAGTTTTAATCATTTGTAGTGCATGATCATGTATAGAACAAAAGATAAAGTAAGCAATCCTTCATCCTTATCAATTTTTCTCATGCTTAAAAATATAGTTTCAAGATTTCATTACAATTTTATAGTTCTTGCTTAACCTACATGCTTAAAATTAATTTGGAGTGGATTTTATAGATGATTATGTTATGATCACATTCTGCACTAATATAAGTAAATTGAATGGTTAGCATCAACATAGTTCTTTCCACACTTTAACCAAATTGAGCAAGAATGTTGAAAAATCATTGCTCTTTATAGGTTTGACTTCCAAAAATCTCTATCAGTTTCACAACTTTAGCAGGCATAATGGATATTGTTAGTTCTTTGTTGTTCCGACAAATACAAAGCAAACAATTAAATCTTGAAATATTGTTTCTGTTTCAAGACATATAAATTGAGATTGAACAATGTAACTTTTCATTCATGGTCCCCTACCTTAATTTAGGAATGTAATTAGTACAAAAACAATTTGTAACAAAAATCATTCAAAAGGTCACTAGTATTTGACACCACAATTCGTCATATATGACGCATGAAACTCAAACGTAAACATGAAGCAAAATGTACAAAACAAAATATAAAACTCATGTTATTGGAAATGGGCTAGAAAAGAGTACTCATTATTGAATCAGATAATAGAATTACTATAAACATCATTTTGCTTCGAAATTGTTTCAAAACGTGCACAACATACTGAAAATGCTAATTATGTAGATACCCACGTTAACAAACCAATTCATCTGACAATAGTGGTCAATATTAATCTTAGTTGATCCAACATTGGAAACATAACAAGGACACTCCTCTACACCAGTAATACTAATACACCAGCAAGACCTTATATGAATGGAGGACAAGGATGCTTATTATGCTAAGACTATATTTGAAACAAACTAGAAGAATGTATGCTCCAATTAATGGTGGTGTGGTCAAGGAGACATAGGTCACAGAGAATGTTTCTGGTCCCATATGCTTGAAATTGTGACAACACAAGAAGTGGAATGTGGGCGTCTCCAACATTCTTCATGAATAATTGAATGTTTTACTGCCCAAAAAAACAATATTCTTTTTGGACCCTAAGTCATAGTTCTCTTTATTTTATTTTTTTAAAAATCCCCCAACTTAAGGACTCCGATTCCTTGCGGTGCAAATATTACGCAATTACATTAGATAAATCTTAATCATTCATTTATGATTAGACGATTCATATGACACAATTAGAAAATTAATTTTAAGCAATCTTGGTCATTCATTTAAAATCATACGGTTCAAATATGTAAATGCGTAAGACAGTTACAAGAGGGAATATATTTCCCCCAAGTTATCTATGATAAGCAGCACCACCACTAGGTAAATGATTTTCTTATCTTGATTCATAAAAAAGACAAACTCATCATGGTTTATCATCATGAAGGGAAGGAGAATAATCAGTTGGCTCTTTAGCCCACTCATTTAAATTTTAAAGAAGACAAAAATGAAAGCTAGTAAAACTTTGGACCACTGTCAGATTAATATTTCAACGAGGGGTGAAAAAATGAACCATTTTACCCACCTATGAAAAATGTGATGTATTCCTAACTTTTAATGGCTCGAATTTGCTCAATAAATATATGACAGAACTGAAAAATGTTGGCTTTATTTGTTTGTTTTATTTGAGCTAACAAAAGAATAAAATTGTGGTAGAAGTTAAATTTGGAGGAGTAAAAAACCGAGAGAATCTACAGGATTAAAATAACATACATAGAACATATATTAATATTTTTTTTCTTTCAAGGAGACATTGGAGAATACCAGTGTACCAATAATAATCATGATAAATATTAACTATTTATAGGTGCAGCTGGGTAGGGGCACACGATCTAACATTTCTACCAATGTTTTGCTATTTATTTGTCCTAGTATAGTTTAATTTAATCCCCTATGCAATTATATAACTACTATATTATTATATCTACATATGGAAATGCAAGTAAAAAAAAGGCATGTGAAGTAAGGAGTTTAAATTGGGGTATGAGCATGGTGGAAGGGATTCTCGAGTGTAGAAAGAGTTGGCCATGTGATAAAAGCAGCTTTTCTTCGACTTGCAAAGCGACCACGCCCGTTTGGCTGCAATCATGTGGTCTACTATGTTATTATTTCATACACTTAATTTCATTTTTCATATACTTTTTATTTTCTCCTATGTTTACCTTGTTCTCATAAAAAAAAACTTACTTTGATGTGCCGTGTTATCTATCCCTTCTGTTTTCCACATTCCAATAATTAAAGGGTGAAATATGTGCCATAAGATTTTTCATATTAAGACAAAGTTGTGGAAATGTAAAATTATCAACTAGGCATGCTAGATTCAACTTTGGCAAATGTAATAAAACTATTCAAATTGAAGGGTCAAATAGTTACGTCTTGAGGTGAACATTGAACATTGGTGCAAGTAATTAAAGACAGATTGATTAATAACTATGCTTGCAGTGTGTCCATTGATATTTATCTGATCTTACACACACCAATTAAATAGTAGTCACAAAATGGCAAATGCAGCAAAATACAGAGAACATTGCAAATTGAAATTATCATGAGCTTGGGACGCGAGAGGCCCGCTCGTGCGGACAAGTCATCACACTTCCTAAGTATTGTTGCTAGTTGTTACTAGTAGAATACTATGTCATTTCAGAGCCTTTTACCCTAACAAATAAATACATGTTTAGTAGTACTTAATTGTAGGCAGGTTAGTTATATGGTGCACAAATGAATTTGATGTTAAACCATGCATTTTATCAAGTGAGATATGATGTAACTTATTAATTCAAAGTGAAAACAAACTTGCTTATAACATAATAGTATTTTACATGTGCATTATAGATTCAACACTCATTGCTAAAACCAGACCAAGATTTTAGCATTAAAATTTTATTTGGATCGATGGAATAAGGTGGAATGAAATGTTATCAAGGTTTTTGATTTGAATCGATCAAGTGGAACTTGATGAGATGTATTCCATGGCATTTCATTCTCTTCGTAAATGGATTATCTCCGTTGAAACTCGCTCAAGTTTTTTTAAGGGGAATGCAAATGAATATCAAATGGACATTTTTTAAGGACCTTAGATGATACAACTTTGATCACTCCCTAAAATCCACCAGATTACGGTGCAGGACGAGGGTTACACACGAGGTTTGGGGGTTGACCACACTCATGCAGGCCGAAGGCAGCTCCCAGGGTCGAGGGTTACCCATGTTCGTACTAACATGTACGATTGTCGAGAAAGGTTTGCCAGCCAAGCCCTACCTAGCGCCTATATATACTCAGGTCTTAGCATTGGGTCAGGTATGACACTTCTTACCCAAAACTTGTGACCTCTCCTCTTGAACCCTACACTGACTTAGGCGTCATAACACGTGCAGGTACCAACAAATTCATCTAACTACAGCTCAACAAAACCAAGAAATACTGCCCGGAGAAACTCATTAAGATCATGTAATGGAAATCGCGGCCTAACCCATCCTTACAAAACCGGCTTGTACGGTGAGGAGTGTATCCTCTTTATAAACTATTCTCAAGAATCTTATCTATTTGAGGGTACTTTTATATGTTACCACCAATTGCCACATTTGCTTATGAAACAAGAATAACTTCCCCTCTGAAATTGAAGAAGAAGGCCACAAGTGGAAGCAACCGAAGCTTTGGTCATTCCGCCAGTCCGTGCTTGCTGTCATGCTGGAAAAAGCAGGGCTTTCGGCCTTACCTACTATTGGATTTGAACTAATGACTCTCGCCTTATGAAAGAGATACTCTAACCGCTGAGTCAAGTCAGAGAAAATAGACCCCTATAAGAAGAGAAAGCCGAGAGAGGCCGCACTATCAGGATAAGCTAGAAAGAGAAACCAGACCGGACACTTTTCTCTCACACAGTAGGGATGCTCTAAGGCAGCTTCATGATTGAACTCCCCTCGGCCAATCGTCACTCGACAACAGCTCCGTCCTAACGTAGGCTAAAGAAGTAAAGCCTCTGCCTCTATCACTTGATTGAAAGGATCAGACACTTTCCCCTACTTTTGGCAGCAGAGCGAAACTTGGTTGGTGCTCTTGCTTCGGTCGATCGAAGAAAGATGGTGTCAGTGACAAGAGAAGGTCCATCTTTCTTTAGAGAATGAGCCGCAATAGAAAGGATTTAGGAGGAAGAGCTCAGGTCCGGCGATGACTACAAGAAAGAAATCGAGCGGGGATAAATCCAATTTCATTGCCAGAAGGTATGGTTGTGCCTGAAGAAGGGCAGTCAGAAGAGGAGAAATCAGTCTGAGTTCAATTAGTCCCAGCGTTATGCCCAGTCATTCCAAAGAACACTTGAC
>Ga0315915_1007476_pt1 | contig 13045 bp, 6 predicted proteins | sample MpolbnodulesMG_FD_207738 | JGI IMG/M metagenome (GOLD analysis project Ga0315915, IMG submission 207738) | Medicago polymorpha root nodule microbial communities from Los Angeles, California, United States - branched nodules | ecosystem: Host-associated > Plants > Roots > Nodule | place: USA... | reverse complement strand
TAAGAATAGTACTCTGAATATGGATCCTGCACACTTGAACAAATTGTTTAGCATATCCAATTGATTATTTTTAATACCTTGTTATTGTCAAAACTCAATAGGTGACTTGTGAAACACCCTTGTTCCAACAAGCTGAAGGTGCAATTTGACAAAGGAAGAACCGGAGATTATGATTTTCAATGACTTACAAACACACTTCATTCGCATCAGAGATTTCACGGGTAGGAAAGAAAGCAGTTTATGTGATAAGGTCATCAGGGAGGATTATCGAAGATGATACCATGTTGGACAGATGTTGTTGCGACTTCCGTGGCGAGAGATTCATTAGAGTGATAAATTATGTTACGCTTTGCGGTTGAAAAGTGTTGGAACACATGGAGTGTTATGGTGTGAATTTTAAAAAAAATCTCATGTCAACTTTCTCAATTAGTGCTCATTTATGAGGTGAGATAATGTCATTGATTTTCTAACAGTCAACTAATCCTAGCCATTGGATTTGTAACTTATCTTTGGCACTTCACCTATAAATTGAGCTCCTCTCCCTCACTTCTACTCATCCCAAAAGTTCTCTTGAGTTGTCAAAGAACTTTTCTCTCTTCTTCCTCCTTTAACTTGTGTTGACAAGTTATTCTTTTCTTCTCCCTCGGCCATAGTCCCTTCCATTTAAAATGTCCCTTCGGAATTAAGAATGGTTCTAAGAACATAGTCCCTTCGGTAAAATTCGTCCCTTCAAAAATAAGAGTATTCGTAAGATCATAGTCCCTTTCGAGATAAAGTGTCCCTCCGGAAAATAAAAATGATCTTAAGAATATAGTTCATCTTTATATGTTTTATGCCCTTGGAGAAGTTAGAGGTTAGAGTGGTGGAAACACCATATTAGAGTGGTCCTACTACCATATAAGAGTGGTATCAATGTCATATTAGAGTGGTCTTAGCACCATATTTGAAGGTGATTTCTAGAACGGATCCTACAGTGCAGTAGAACTCCGAAACAGTTATAGTTGGGCTGTTTTATGTTGGAGCATCGTGGTTGATAGTCTGATTGCACAATCTTGGGCAGTGCCACGAAACGTCTTAAAGAGAGCGACCTAGTGCACGACTCAGCCTAGTAATCTCTTCGGTGATGGAAAAATATTTTTTAACTAATTTTGATTATTGTTCCAACAAAAGTGTAAAAGAGAAATTTTTGTGATCAATGAACGCAATTGAGAGATTATAATTGAGATTTGTGTCTATTAGCTGCCGTCTGGAAGCATGAATGGGAACAAGGAGATTAGGGTTTATGTGGGAAAGACGATTATAATTTGAAAATTAAGGGGGCTTATTGGATTGTGATTTCAATGAATTTTAAAAGACTTTTTAATAATAAAAAAGTTTAGTAGTATTCAATCAAGTCTTTTATAAAATATAAAGAAATCTTGTGGTATTCAATTGAGACAATCATGACTTTTTTATCAGGGCAACAAAATCTGTGTTATAAATCTTGAGTCTAAAAAGTCTTTTAAAAAAAGTCTTTTAAAATCTCACAGAATCAATACAATCTTACAAAGTCTTTTAAAATCTCAAAGACTTTTTCTACCAAAATAGTCTTTTAAAATCTGAATCCAATACACCCCCCTAAGAGTATAACGTGAAATGAATAAAACAATTTTGTTAAAAAAATTTAAATTAATAAATTAAATTAATTATTATTAAGAGCAGTATATTATGTTACTACCAAAAATATAGCTCATCATTTAGTGACTCGAGTTGGATGTCTATAGAGACCCTATTTAGTTTGTTTTCTTGCAGTTTTATGACAAAAAATAATAGTTAAATTTGTCCATAACATTCTTTAAAGAAAAATAATAAATTAGTCTTTGACTTATTATAATATAAAGACTAATTAGTATATTTAATGTCTCCGTTGTCTTTTTATCATTTGGATTGTATTCCTTGATTCTAGTTCAATTTATATTTTTAGTAAAATGCTAAGGACATTTGTTAAAGAATCAAATTCAATAATGTTGCACCACCAAAAACAATTAGTAATATTTGATTGGAACGTGTGTGAAACATCACTTTTTTCTATTATACATAATTGCTCATGTTTTGGAACATTTCAGCGCCAAGAAAGAGGCGTCTGCAAGCAATTTCGTTGACGACGCATGAACAACAATACTTGTTCACAATATTCACAATAGGGGGTTGAATGTTGAATGTGATCTATCACCGTAAAAAACAATAGGGGGTCAAGAATAATGAGTTAAGATTTATAGCCCGTTAGCTTCATCTTTCCTTATATAAATAAGAATGCACATTGTGTGTGCACAATGATCTACACTGTTAGACAAATTTCGTAGTTGCAATAGCATAAATAAATGCAGAAAAGAAGCCAGCGAAAAAATCAAAAAAGAATGAATTGATCAGCTGCAATTTTCAGGGTAGAGCAAACCAAAATGTTTAAGATAAATGAAACCAAAGGAATGCAGCAAGTAAATTTCAAGAGTTGAAAAAGTTCAAAAAAGAGACCAAGAAAATTGAACCCGGATAGTTAAATCTTGCCACAAAATTCGTAGTACACGTGACAAAATTCAGAACATCTAATTAGATTGAAAGAACAGATTTTGAACAAAAATCTAGTCAACAGTTGAACACCACATATAAAATAGGTAAACAAAGGCGCATGTACTAAACAGCAAAGTACTTCTGAAATTTATTTAATTCAAATTCATCTCTGAAAAAAAAATCATAATTATAAAACCCCATGCATATTATTTATTTGTCTTAATCAAGCTGGACATAACTAATACCTGGCTACTTTGTTTTGTTCTTTAAACGGCTAAACTTTCATTAGAAAAGAAAAACCGAAACACCTGCACAAGACGAACATATGCACTAAGGGAACAAAATACAGCAGCAAAGCAAAACAGACCACACACGAATTACAAGCCCACGCCCACGATTACAAAAGACTAATCCTCAGCAGACAACAACTACCAACAACAAATTCAAAAATTCACCATACAAGAGGATCAGAATCCCCAAGGGAATAAAAAAAAGGCAGAGAAGCTGAAGGCAACAAAGCACCCTGCAAGATAAAAAAAACAGCAACACACGTGCAGACAAAACAGGAAGGAAAAAAAACGCAACAGCAGGAAACACGCCTCCCTTCAAAACAGAAACTGCATCAAGAACAAGGAAACATCATACCAAGACCAACACAGAACCAAAAACTGTGGTCTGCCATAAAAAAACAGCACAGTAGTAGCCCCAATCAACAAAAAAAAAAAGAGGGGGTACTACCAGACACAACATTGACACGTTGACAACGGTAATAATATAGTAAAATGAGTCGACAACGGTAATAATTTAGTAAAATGAAAATATTGAATGTAATCACATATGTCAATGATTGACACCAACACGTGTCAAACACCGAACACACGCATTCAATCAAAGTGGTTCATGTTCATATCCAAATTGTTCTATAAAGTGCACTTGAATTGCAAATAAAGAGTAGACTTTAAGTTCAACAAAGAGTAGAGTTGTAGACCATAGGTTATTAAGCAGTAAGTTCAAGTTGCCGTAAATAAATAATCTCAAAGAAACCTAAAATAAAGATATAAAATGGGCTATAATTTTCTTCTAACAAAATAAAATGAGTACTATAACAGAGGCAATTGTAGCTAGCATAAGCCACTTTCTTCTTTTCTTTCTTTCTTCTTAGTTCCTATCATTTCATCATTAGTCATGAACGATCAACAACATTGATATCTTTGAAGTTGAAATTGCAGATCTACAATTCAAAAATATTGTGTTATATGTCAGATTGGAGAGTGATATACAGCAATAGACAAATAAATCAAAAGCAAAAAGTTGCACAATGCTCAAAAGCGAAGGCAGCCATATATCGCACTAAGAACAAATAAATAAATAAATAATCTTCAACAATGATGTGCCACATTCCACACTCTGAATGTATATTAAAAACTAGATTCTATAGCAGCATCGTTATCATGAACAAGAATATTAATAAATTAAAACCATTCTTGCTCAACAGATTAGCATAGACGTAATGTACAAAGGTAGAAAATGTGTACAATATTTATGAAGTTGCAAAAACACCGGCATGCTTACAATCTACACAAATAACCTTGTTATAAACATCCTAATATTTATCTTTTAGTTCTTTCAATGAATTACCTATGCCAAAGTTTCAAAGCTGACGAGATTAATATAAGTTTGTAAAACCGTTACCAATTAATAACCAAAATATATAATCAAATAAAAGCCACCATAGAAAATAGTCACACAACATGGAAGAATAAACAGAAATTCAAATAAATAGACAAAGAGGAACTTACTTTCAATGACATAAAACTAAGCTTTCAACATAATTCTTCATATAGAGCCTATCATTTTGGCCATTAGTAATTTTAATTTGCTCTAAACTGCCATCTCTTAAATTAAAGACAATTGGTAGGGTTCCATAATAGCCTTCCAATATCAGTGTATCATGATTTTTAGAAAGGTGCAATGGAAAGCATGGCAACCACTCATGATAAAAAAATTTAATGATTTGAAAACTAATCTTAAGTAAATGAGTCCAAGACTCTTCAACTCCATAATCCGTCATTTTCCATATCACAAAATGGGTTTCTTTGACAACCTCGGAAAAACAAAGACAATCCATCAACACAAATAGTGATGGCTCGACATATGGCTTTTGATCAAATCCTCGAGGGGGAATAAACTCTTTGTATGTCTCTGTACGCAGATCAAGTGAAATGATTGTAACTTGCTCAACCGTAATATCCCCGGGATCATAATAATCAGCTACGTAATCGCGAATTGCCAAGAAATTAACACTACCATTCAAATGCACACCCTTATACAGGTAAAAATAGGCAGGAAGATGAATATTTCTCCAAACATTATCGCCCAAACTAAAAACTCTCACCGACTCGTCTAATGCCACCACCTTATACGTTAAGATACGTTTCATACTTCCTGGGTCAATAGGACAATTCCCTAATTTTTTGGATATTGTCCGGGTAGCAGGGTTCCAGAAACGAAGCCACATCTCATTATCCATGAAAGAACAACCAAACAAACAAAGCAATCCGTTGCATGAACCAACAACCACAGTACAATCTTTATCTTTCAAAAGATAGTAAGGATCGTTGGTATGGGTTATCGACTTCGACGGGCTGTCCAGCAAATGACTAGAGGAGATTGGTAAAACACTGGTATTCAAAGTAGATGGTGAATCTCTATATAACCGTGCAAGTGCGAGTTGAGGGTTTCGTGTAGATCGCTGAAGGTGCAATTTGATGAAGGAAGGATCAGAAATTAGGGTTTCCCATGACTTACAACAGCACTTGAATCGCATAAGAGATTTGACGGGAAGAAAAGAAAGCAGTTCTGTGATAAGTTCTTCAGGAAGGATTATCCATGAGGACGCCGCGTTGGGAGGACGATTCAGAGCCTTCCTTGGTGAGAGATTCATGAGAGATTAGGGTTTCTTTGAGAGAGAGAGAGAGACGGTTATAATTTGGAAATTATGAATTTGAAATGAAGTTCATAAAAAGTTTAAGATTAATGAATTAAATTAATTAATCAAAATTACAAAATTCATCTCTTAACTTTTTTTTTCAGATAACACTTTCGTTTTCTTCTCAATTTCATCATTTAGTTTTTTCTTGATTTCATCATTTAGTTTTTTCTTGATTTCATCATTTATATTATAACTCTTTCAAAAAAAAAAAAATTATATTATAATTAATTAGGTAATACTTTCATCCTTATCTTTTTTTTCACGATTTCATCTTTTAAGTTATAAAATTTCAGCATTGATATCCATTTTATCAAAACAAAATCAAAAAACTCAAAAATAAAACTTATAAAAAAATTAATCAAACTCATAACAAACCAAAATCATCATCATAAAAACATAGACACCTAAATTTCATTGATAAAATCCCATAAAAAAAAATAAAAAAAAAGAACAATGTTGACATTTTATAACATAAAGGATTAAATCGGGTAAGAAAAACATAAAGGACGAAAGTGTTACTTGATTATATGACAAAGGATGAATCATGAAAAAAATAAGATAAAGGACAAAAATGTTACCTAAAATTAAGTTAAGATATGAATTGTATAATTTTGTCAATTGATTATTATTATAAAAAGCTGATATATAATCTAAGTGCTAAACTTTATATAATCATTTTTTTATTAAAGACTTTATTGTATGTTTTGTCTCTTATGTTAAAACGGGACACTTAGCAAACGAAGTGCACACATGGATGACACTTTGGCTCAAAAAAAAAAAACTGCTCCCACTTACCAAACATGATGTCAGCAGCAAAAAATGCATTTGTGTTTTAAACGGTCGGGACACTTTCGTGAATCAAGTTATCGGGATATACATCATTTTCCTTTATTTTTTTTCTTTTCAATTTTACTTTTTTAAAATGTTGTATTATAATAGGGGATTTTTTTTTTCTTTCAACTTTTGTAAAGACTAACAGCCAAGGAAAATGATGTATATCCCGATAACTTGATTCACAAAAGTGTCCCGACCGTTTAAAACACAAATGCATTTTTTGCTGCTGACATCATGTTTGGTAAGTGGGAGCAGTTTTTTTTTTGGAATCAAAGCAATTTCAAATCGTGAAGCTTTCGGGATATGCTTCATCGGGATATATAGCATCCCTCAAAAATAAATCCTTAAATTTCAAAGAGAGAGAACAACGACAATGGCAGATGTGTGTATTCGGAGAAGATAGTTGTTGATGCAACGGCGGTAGGGAGTGATTTTTGTAACATTTACCGGCTCAATCTACTCAACGTGCAAGCTTGATTACTAGTACGTTTCCAAGTAAAATTTTAAAGCTTGATGCAGCCCCCTCCCTAGAAAAATAGGGCATATTTTGTCAAAATTCTTCAACATCGAGTAATTAACCGAACACACACACACACATCACCATCCAGTGAATCCATTTCTCATCAAAACACATCCTCTCCAAAACACCCCTAAGGTATACCCCCATCTACCTTATCATAGGCATTTCGAATATCAACTTTCAAGGTTTATTCTCCTTTGGTCTGTTTGGATAAACTATAAAATAAAAGCTTGTTTTGGATTGGGCCTTAGTCCATGTTGTTGGCCCAACTCATGGAGGTCCAATAATACTCGTCGTTTCAAGCAAGGCACGGGAACTTTCGTACACATCAATGCACAAGAACTCGCCTCGATCAATTTGGACAGTTCATGAGATCTTTAACTACCTTCCTGTATTCTCGTTGGGTTTCACGAGGTTCATTACAACTACGATCTACTATATACATCTGGTGATCAGGGGTACAAACAATCAGTAACACAAAAGGGTGGTTTTAGCGGACAATCTTCGGGTACACTGCAAAGTCATAGGTCGAGTCATGTGGGATCAACATGATCCACTTTTCATAATTGGTATTCTAGTGGTACAACTTCAGCATGTTATGTTTGTGGTAGTTTCCATTTTGGAACTTGTTTTAATGATGGTAAAGTGTGCTTTCAATGTGGTCAAAAAGGTCGCATTACGAAGAATTGTCTCATGCCTACGACACAACCATCATTAAGTCATGCATCAGCACCTGTAGCTTCTCATACTCCTCCTGTGCAAGTGGGATGAATGGGAAATTCTTAAATTCGAGGTTCAGGAGGATCTCAATGTGGAGGTAAAGGCCAGGCACAGGCAGAAAGAGGTTAGGCTTGATTTTTTCCTTCACTCGTCGGGATGCACAAGCATCCAATATTGTGATTACAAGTATAATTTCTATTTGTTCCCAAGATGCTCATGTTTTGTTTTACCCCGGAGCTACGCATTCTTTTGTTTCATCATGCCTTGCTCCTTTACTTGGTAAAATTTCATCTTTTCTGAATGAGACCTTAGTTCTGGCCACCCTTGGTGGTGATAATTTGCTAGAAAAGTGTGTATAGTTATCTTGTGATGTATCTATTACGAGTAAACTGTTTTATGTGGATCTAGTAGTTATTGATATTGTAGATTTTGATGTGATTTTGAGTGAAATGTGAAACACCTAGGGTAGCACCTCTCCCATTTCAAGGAGAACATAGTTGGGTACCACGCAGTTTAATCTCGCCATTGAGAGCTAATAAGATACTTAGAAGAGGTTATCAAGTGTACTTAGCATTGGTTAAGGATATTCAAGGGGGTGAAGGAAAATTAGAAAATGTTCCCGTAATGTGAATTTCCATATGTTTTTGCTAAAGAACTTCCTGGATTTCCACCTGATAGGAAATTGAGTTCTCTATAGACTTAGTTCCTAACACTCATCCTTACTGAATGGCCCCAACAAAACTAAAGAAATTAAGGGAGTAGCTACAAGATCTTCTTGACAATGGTTTTATTTGTGCTAGTACTTCTCCATGGGGTGCACAAGTATTATTTGTAAAGAAGAAAGATGGATCCATGTGATTATGTGTAGACTATAAGCAATTGAACAAGATGAAAATAACAAATAAATAGCCTTTACCCAGCATTAATGAGTTGTTTGACTAACTTCAAGGAGCTCAGGGTTTTTCTAGTATTGACTTACGGTCCGGGTATCACCAGTTGAATATTGAGAATGAGGATATATCAAAGACATCTTTTCTCACACGCTACGAACATTATGAACTATTGTCTATGTCTTTTTTGTTATGTCTACGGACATTATGAATTTTTATTTAATTTATTAATTTCTTCGTAAGTGAACCAACCCTGAGATAACGGTACTTCAGAAGGTGACATACTTAATATTTGTGCAAACCTATTCAAATCAAGAAGTAAATAATAGACGAGGGAAATTTTAGGACACTGAGAATATAGGAACCCTAATATTCATCATTGTTTCAAATACCTCTAAGAGAGCAAGAACCCACACGTACCTCTGCACAGGAAAGTGTATCTCCCTACAAGATTGACGACCCTAAACACAAACTCGTGTAGAAACTCTGGTGTAAAGTTTCAACTCGACAACTGGAGGGGAATAAACTTATACCTATGAGGGAGTAAGGCCTCACGCGTACAAACCCATGTGATCAGTATGTGAATCTTTACAATTGGTAGGAAACAAAACCCCTCGAACTCATCACTTAGATAGAATACGTAAAAATCAATAAATTAGTTATTGGGTTTACATAAGCCGAGCAGCACTTGGCTTGTTGGGCACACAAGTGGTATTATAAAATTGAACCCTTGTTATGAAGTAAGAGATCCCCACTTAACCTAATTCTCTCTTTCAGAAACCCTAGTTTTCTGAAACCCTAAATACCACCCCCTTCTCTTTAAGCCTTCATTTGTAAACAGCTAGCATTGTGAATGAAGGAAGTTGTTCAAGTGGACTGAGTAGAGGCATCGCTATTTTCTTTGCTTGTGATCAGACACAAATCTACTACAAAGGCTCTGCGGTTCAAGGGGTAAACACATAATCCTTCAATTGTTTAAGCATGTGTTGATTTCTGATTTATGATCTAATAAAGATCCATTCATAGGAATTTATTCCGCTAAGAGGGTTAAATTTTTGAAAAACTCCTCTTAAAATTCCAACATATCATTATCAATTATTTTACATATTGTTATTTTTGATATTTTTCTTATTGTCTATATTAAAGTATCTATTAAAATGGAGAAACACAACCTTTGAGAATTTTCTCCTCATCGTTAATTTTTAAAAATTCATTGTCATTATTATGTATTCTATTTGTATTGCTTATGATTCATAAAGCAAATGATAAAAAGAAATTGACATTTGATTGTATGTGTTTCACACAAGTTTGATGTTTTACAAATTACGATTTTGAATTGTGCGTTTTGAGGAATACAATTATAATTGTGGGGACATATGTAAATCTAGTATGTGATCATGATTAGGGAGAGTTACATGTTAGATGAAGCCTCCCCTGTGGAAAGTATGTCATTAGTAGATGATACTTGACCCTAACCGCGACCTGCCGATAGAACCACAGTTATCAGATAAGGAACTTGACCCTAACCGCGATCTGCCGGTAGAACCAAAGTTATCGAACAAAGTGTGACCCTAACCGCGCCTTTCGGTAGAACCAACACTATAAAAGTTCTTGACAACAAAGGAAAAGCTCTCACAATGGAGAAAACTCAAATATATTAATCTTCCAATTGTGATTTGAGAATTACATGAGCTTCTTATTTATAGCCTAGGCTTGGAATACTAGAGATAAATTCCCACTACCATGCATTTATCAAATACATTGATAAGTGCGTGTTTATTACCTAGAAAATAGGCACTAACATGATTAAAATTTCCACTAGCCACTATAATAACTTAGAGCACTACTTTGAAGCATTTGGAGAGGTTAGGAGATTACAAAAGACCATCTAAAATTCCACCAAATAATAAAAACGAAAATTACTTATTAAAATGGAGAAAATTGGACTTTTAATGGTTGTTTTATTCAGCACTAATCTGCCCACTAAAGCTTCTTGTCATGTGAATTTCTTATAGGTTTCCTTCCACATGCTTAGTGAACTCTTGATATCATCAGTAGGAGAGGTCTATGAACGAGATGTAAACTTTCCAATTGAAAAATATTTATGTTTTTATTTTGAGTCGAGAGAAAAGAGATATCCATTAAATGAAGCTACACTAGGGGAAAATATTCTCTTCAGAGAAAAGAGTTATCAACGAGATGGAGTTAGCTCTAGATTCACTCAATTTTTTTATTTTCACTGAATTGAGTTTTCTATACTTTCTTTAAAGGCTTTTATTATGATTTTCATCAAAAATTTCTTTAAAAGCTTGTAATCTTATTTTCAGCTCTTTATGATATTGGATTATAATTTTTTGAAATGTTCTTATTTGATTGAAAATATGTACAAATTTGTTGATTTCCATTCGTACAAACGATTGTGAATTAATTGAATCCACCTTATAAACCAGACTTTTTATTTTTTGTTTATGCTATAAGTTTTTTTTCCTTTGAAAGAGTGTGTATGTTGTAACTTTTGTATCATAAAATAAAGTTAAATTGTTTTTTTTTATGTTATAAGTTCTGTTTATAAATTATATTGGAAAACTTATAAAAATAAACTGAGAAAAAAAAGGCTTGTGAAAAGTTGTCATAAGATGTTTTGATAAGTTCTTCTAAACAGTTTCACAAAACTTATATAAGTAGATAAACTCAAATAAATCAATCCAAATCGACCCTAAGTTGTGACACCTAATTGTCAAAAAAAAAGTTGTGAGATCTAATTGATTAAGTGTTGTTTTTTGTCCTTTGTCTATAGCTGACAATGAACTGAGCTTAACATGGACATAGTTCGAAATTTAATTCGACAATTAACTCTATAAACATAGTTCAAGAACCAAATGAGCTGAACTTGAGCTGAAAATAAATTTATTAACTAAATGTATTGAACTTAAACTATATACAGTTTGACTCATTTGGTTCATGAGTTGGTTCGATTATGTGTATATGTATGTGTGTGTGTCTCTACTTTGACTCATTTCCAGCCCAACCATTGTCCCTATTATATTTTTTCATTGTATCAAACCTGACCCATTATTAGAGAGGAGAGAAGGGAATATCTTAATTTTTATGTGTATAGTTCAATTTTTTAGAGGGGAGACGAGGGGAAGAAAGGAGAGCGAATTCGCTATGGAGACCATTTTTTGCTCTCCAAAATTTGGGGGATTTGATGAGGAGTAAAGATGTTCTATTCACGATTTTAATTCAATGAGAAACTATCCTCGATTTTATGCTAAAATTTAAAAATACCCTTATTAAATTTTAAATGTTATATTATATATCTTCTTACACTTAAATAAACATACAATGTTAGGCGAAATCGACAAACAGTTGACTTTAGGATAAGTCGAATTCCCTTTATGTGAATGAAGGTTTGGATAATGTCAAACGACCGAATACAATATATTTGTGAAGTAAAAATTACATTCACAAGAAGGATGGAAAATTTGAATTGTGACTCTTTAAAAAAATTTGATTTGCTAACAACTTCAAAATGGAAGTAAGAACATGATTCTGAAGTGCGTATAAGAATGAATTTAAAAATAAAATAAAAAACTATATGTATGTGTATGGTATGATTCTAAACTATCAAAATAAAGGAGATAATGACTAAAGAAGAATGACATAATAGAGTTATCTAGGTTCATCCAATGTTGACTAGTCTAGTCCTTAAAGTAGTGAGATTTTTCAATACGGTGCTTGAAAATGCTTTTATGATCCTACACCTGTCAATCTTTGGGTCATTGGCCTTGATATACATTGTATTCTCTATGCTTCAGCAGACTTAGACAAGTTTATCACGACCTCTTCAGACTACACAAAATCAATCATTCCTTGCAAACCAAGCAAGATTAGTGATGTTCTAACATACAACCGATTTGAAAGGACCAAATTGATCTTTTAAAATAAGTCAATAGACCAAATTGACCAATTTTAAAGTTAAGCGACCAAAATGAACTTTTAAAATAAGTTAAAGGACAAAAGTGGTATTTAAGCATTTTAATTATTGAGATAGAGTTAAGTTCTAATGAAGTTTAAACATATTCGGAAAGGAAGAATCTTAAGTTGAAAATAGCTTATGCACATCCCATAAGTTATTTCCATAAGTTCTTTTTAACAGTTGCACAAGTGCTTATGCTATTGAATAAACTCAAATAACTTACCCAAACAAGTCCATAGTGTATGTTTCCATGACCAATATGACTTTGAAAAAATAATAGATTTTATTATTCTCACCCGCAAATCTATACATGCATATAAACTATTATACATGGAAATTTCTCAACTTGACTTTATATTTGCCCAAGTTTATCAAAATACACTACAGGAAGTACCTAAATTTCTCAACTTGTCTTTATATTCATAACTTTCATTACATAAGCCAACTATATATGTTTCTAAATTGGCTAATAGACCTAGTGTTAATTAGGCCCTTCATTTCAATAAAAATAAATGAGGCCCTTCATTTCAATAAAAATAAATGAGGCCCTTCATTAAATAGGC
>Ga0315915_1007475_pt1 | contig 13047 bp, 7 predicted proteins | sample MpolbnodulesMG_FD_207738 | JGI IMG/M metagenome (GOLD analysis project Ga0315915, IMG submission 207738) | Medicago polymorpha root nodule microbial communities from Los Angeles, California, United States - branched nodules | ecosystem: Host-associated > Plants > Roots > Nodule | place: USA... | reverse complement strand
TATATATATATATATAAGGAGTGTGAGGAACATAAAATGATGAACTAATTCACAATTTCACAGACATACAAAAAGTAGAAAATGGATGCTTCGACTAAATGATTGGGTGGATTTGGAGATTATAAAGAGAATAGTCAAAACTCAAACAGTCCTGCAAACTCACTTGTTATCATAAACTAAAAGTTCAAGGGTAATGTTTTTATTTGTTGAGAAGTTTTATTTTCAATTAGTTTTTGTTTGATTGGTTTTATGAATTTATTGATTATGTTTTATGTGTTGATTTTATATGAAAGGGATATAGTTTGTACAATTCATCATATGTTTAAATTGAAAATGAAAACATATGTTTGGATGTTGCAAAGTATTTAAAACCTATTCAATTTTCAATTCAATTGGGTGTTTGCTCAAATTTTAATTAGATCTTTATTTTGTTCAATAAATCTTAGGTGTGTTGTCGTTGATTGTTAGAGTTTTAATTTTAGTTTCCAACTTAGTTGGTAACTTCTCCACTATAACGATGTCTTTGAATGCTTTCTTTTGTTAGCATTTAAAATAAATTGTTGCTTCCTTAAAAAAAAAATTGTTGCTTCTCTAGGTTTTTGGATGTGAGAAAATGGGTAGGGTATTTAGTTGTTTTCTTTATTTACATTTATTGTAATGATTTTAATGAATTATTTTAGTTTATTAATTGTTTTATTTTATATTTCATTCAATTTTAACATTAAAGACCAATTTTTAAACCAACTTGTCGAACACACACACATATTTGTGGCCTGATCCACTCATGCTTAAGGTAATGATAATATTCTTTTCTATGGTTGTCGTTATTGTTTATTAGACCGTGTTAATCATTATTGCAATAGATATTTTAGGGTAAATTTGTGTCTATTATATCATGTTGTGGTAAGTGTGGGGTGAGTTAGCGATCCTATAATTGATGGAAGGCTGAGTGTTGGGATATATAAGTGAGAGGATTCATAAATCCAATAAATTATAATTTTTGGTAAATATTTGATGTCCAACTCACTTATGTGTTATCCAATGTTGATGATCCCTAGGCTCTTCTCACGACTCAACATGTCAAATGTTTATTGATTGAACTATGATTGTTTTTCAATTTTAATGACTATCATAGTGGTTTCTCATTTTCTTATTGTTATGTATGAGATTTATCTTTTCTTTTATATATGGTTTAAAATAAAATTTCAGCTTTTAATTAAAAATTCAATTTTTTTCTGATAAAATAATATCTTCTTATTAAGTTGAAAGGGTAATGAATTATTAACAAAATAAAATAACTTATTAATTTAATTGATCATTCTAATTTTATGTGAATGACATATTTTATTGATTTTATGAGGAAAATTACTACAATGACTCATTATCATTTATATGTATGTTTTTATTTATTTATAAACATATTTATAGATGTGTCCACTCGAGTCATTGGCCAAGACTACACCAAACTTTGTAAATAAAACGGAAGTTGAAGAAATATGTGTGCTTAATGAAGAGTATGATATCAACAAACTTGAAGAACCTGACGAGTCTGCAAATAAAAGAATACTTGAAGAAATATGTGTGTTAAATGAAGAGTATGATATCAACAAACTTGATGAACCTGATGAGTTTGCAAATAAACGGAATCTTGAAGAAATATGTGTGTTAAATGAAGAGTATGATATCAACAAACTTGATGAACTTGACGAGTCTGTAAATAAAAGAATACTTGAAGAAATATGTGTGTTAAATGAAGAGTATGATATCAACAAACTTGATGAACCTGATGAGTTTGCAAATAAACGGAATCTTGAAGAAATATGTGTGTTAAATGATGAGTATGATATCAACAAACTTGATGAACCTTGTGAGTTTGAAAATAAAAGGGAACTTGAAGAAATATGTGTGCTAAATGAAGAGTATGATATCAACAAACTTGACGAACCTTGTGAGTCTGAAAATGAAAGGGAGCTTGAAGAAATATGTGTGCTTAATGAAGAGTATGATATCAACAAACTTGATGAAACTAATGATTCAAGGGTAGAAACTTGGAGAAAAAGGAAAACCTCAACCCTGTCAGTGGTACAAAAGAATCACTGGAGTAACAAAAAATAAGACATATGTTGATTAATATTGCTTTATGTGTAATTCAAATGCTCATTATCATTGATGAATCCTTATAGACAAAATATTTAAATAAAGAGATTGAAGTTATTTCCATTCCCCACATGTATATGAAGGTTGAATTCAATATTTATGAAAATGATATCTCTCAATATACATGAAAGAATATTTCAAATAAGATATGATATTTTAGAGCATTGAAAAATATTTAGTTTAATTGGTTTTAGATTCTGAAAGTAATTACTTGAACTTTTTTATTTTTAAACACTTCAATATTTCAATAACATAGTTATCCATCTTGTTAAAAATATTCCTCAAACTTAAATATACTTTTCACCCCATTCAAATATATAAGTTTTTGCTTTTATTAGTTGCAACTTTATTCTATATTTTTTTTACAAAAACAATTTTATTCTATATATCTTATTTTATTGATCATTAATATTACAAGAAGGGACATAAGGAAATAATTCTGGTGGTAAGATCATAATACCCATTTATGTCTACTAAAAATGATATGTATGTACTTTTAAGTCACAAAGATTATATATAACTATCTTATAAGTAACTAATCAATAGAGTCATTCTTGAAACAGTGAAAATTAAAAAAGAAAATTTTATTACGATACTGAAAATAAAATTCCTACCTATATTTGCAATAAACGAAAATACTTTAAAATTTCATATTTTCTTACTCATAACATTTATCTTACTACAGTTACTCATAGCATTGTGATGCTTATTTCTGCCTTAATGATAACAAATATATATATATGCTAATGATCGTTTCAAATGCTCAAACAGTGAAAGTATTAAATGTCGGTGCACAAAAAATCAAAATGGTGCCTTGCAAATGGTATATTAAATATACAAAGACATTTGCTTTGTTAAATTTTCAATTATGCACAAATATCTTTTATTATTGGTAATAACTTAAGATTTGATTTACCTCTATTTAAATGTCGGGAGAAATGCACACACTTTCACCATTAGTTCCACCTAGCGAATTCTTCTTCATCCGTTATTGTCGACAAGTTGACAATGGTTCATGTTGAGTGTCCCAATATTTGTAATTCTTCTCAGAACCTTCTCTCCGAGTGCTTCATTCATGAAATGTCTAATTGAAAATCTAAGGTAATTATCAAAACTTTTGACAAAAATGAGTCAAAATTAAGTTATCACTTCTTTTAAGTTATTTTTTTAATGACAAATATCAGTTATTGGTTAGTAGAAAAAAGATGAACTCATAATTTTTTAACTAATTCCTCCCTTGAACTCCCAATTCACTTTATCACACCTTCTTATAAGTCTAACATAATTTAGAAAAATTATTATTTGGATCGGGAAAAAAATTCTAAAGGTGTTAAAGAAAGAAATTAATATTTGTATGCATTAATTTTTTGTGATGATAATAACAATTTAGTTCTTGTTGTAACTTAATTAGATTGAACATGTGATGGTGAATGAAGTGAGTTAACGGGTCAGTCATGTGAAGATATAATTCGTGAGTACAATCCATTTGGAGCAAAAAGATGGCTTTGTGAACTTCAAAGAACGTGTTAGAAGAACTATTGTTCTTAACTTGAATATATACACAAACATACAAACGATAAAGGTTAGTTTATATCTATCCCATTATTTTCAATACACACATATTTTGATTAACTTTATATATATCATTGATTATTCAAAGATTAGGTCAAAAGAAAGGAGGAAGAGTATGATGAATCTTTCTAAAGGAATGGTTCGAAGCTTTTGCAAAGATTTGAACAAGACAAACATGAAATATATTTTGGCGCATCGCACAAACGTAAATGAGATTCATTTCAATTCGGAGAATACTAACCCCAATGAGATTCAATTCACTCATCGGACAAAAAAAAGGTTTGATCTAAATAGCTTTGTTTTGTTTGATAAAGCCTTTATAAATTCATTTTAATGCTTTAATGAGAATACATAATATGTGTATATTAGTTTTACACTAACATCTAACATAAGCTCTCTATTTTTCACATCATACCACTGATATTAAAATAGAGTTATAAAAGTGGAGATATTTGATAAAATAGTATACTTTTATTGGATGTTAGTGTAAAATTAGTTTACACTCTGAATAAATATCGTTCAAAACCTTTATTTTAAGATTGTATATTATTTTTATTATATTTTCTAGTTATATATATCTTTACAGAAAACAATCAATAATTTTTTCCACATTAATGTACATGTACAAATATTTCAAAAATAAAGAAAAATCAAAATATAAGGCACTTATGCGATCAAAAGTTAAAACAATAAATACAAATCGAAAAATATTGTGTTCAATCAAACATACTATGCAAATAAGAAATAATCACCAAAGCGATCAAAAGAAAAAACATGTTATTTTTTGTGTTGTGTGATAGTCTTGTTCATAAAGTGAAGTGTGTGAAATTGCCTACATCTTAGTTGATAAAATTGAATCTTATAATCATGTTTCAGTTTGAGGTGCTTTGTTGGCATCCTTGTTTATAAATAGATTTTTGAGTTGTTTGTATATTCATGAACAAATCATGTTAATCATTTTGAAATAGAAACAATTATTGTAATTCTCATAATTTCAAAGGAGTTTGTCCAATATATATGTTTTGGTGCAACAAATTAAAGCTGTGTCGTGGGAATTGTTTCTGGATAGGGAGGGTAGGAATTTTAGGTTCAACATTTGATGACTGATTTGTTTGGGTTAATATCTCAAATAGCCCAGTAAAAAAAAACACACACACACATTCTACACCTGTAATTTTGAAATCTTCATATTTTACTCTCATCTTGTTAAAAAAGTATTTGAGCGAAGTCTGAAATAATCCTTGTAAAGGGTTAAAATGTCTGAAAATAGTCCCTGTAAAGGGTTGAAATATTAAGAATCCAAAATTTCAAGGTGAAATATATGTTTATTACATGGCTATTTTTCTTATCTCACCCAAATTACTAGACTATTTAAGGTATTAGTCCATAATTTTATTTTGCTTAGGGTTGTAATATGGTTGCAAAATGATTCAATCTCAGGTGGAATTTTTGTAAAATGGTCATTATTGTCGTTGTTCTTAATAATAATTTATCCTAACCCACGTAGGTTGACCTAGTGATGTCATCTCTAGTTCATATGTTCGAATCTCTATGTGCCAACAATTCCTGTCTTGGGTCGATTCATACAAACCATTCATATAACTTCAATTTGACCCTCCTCTAGTGAACGACGGGATCGGTCCCAATATTAATCGGTCCTAGGGACGGATATTGAGTTTCACAAAATAAAAACTACCCTTCCCTAATTTTTCCAAAAGTAAAAGAAAAATAACATAAGAAGAAAATATAAGACAAAGACTTCTTATTAAATGTGTCAGATATTGCAAATTTATTTTAACTAAAATTGTCAAATTCATTATTAGAACTATGTAAGTATTCAATTGTATGGGATATAATTTTTCAATCTTTTTATTAACAAATAAAAATAAATTCAGAGCCAGTTTCTCTTTCCTTTTTCTTAAACCGTAATTGTCACAATTTCTCTTTTTATTGACTATCAAAGAAGAGTGATTTAGGATTAATTTTGACACGAAATCACCCCTTTGAATTGTTTTTCTTTCTCTTGAATTTAAATAAATAATTTTCACATATTTTCAGTTCTCTTTCGTTTGTTTTTGCGATTTCATCGTCTAGCACGACTTTGTTTGTTTTGATTTCTCGTCTTTGTGCGGTGTGCTTTTTTTATTTTCCGTCTTAGTGCGATGTTTATTTGATTTAGGTTGAAAAATTAGATTTAATCAAGTGTAGATTCATTCAATGATTTCTGTGTTGCAAATCCGGAAACATTGAGTATTTTTGGTGGCTTGAATATAGCATATTTGTAGGCATATGTACTTTGTCATTTTATGCTATTAATATAGTTGATGTGAGTTTGTTCGCATATTCATCCATTTTGTTTTTAATAAATTTGAATTTGTATTATATTGATATACTCTATCAATTTAAAGTTTTAAATGAATGCATATTATTTATTTTTGTAAAAAAAATAATATGAAGCTTAATTAATATTAGCTTAATACATTATTTGGTCCTTTAACTTAATTTTGGTTTTTAATTTGGTCCTCTAACTATAAAATGTCTCAATTTAGTCCCATCAATCTTATGCCGTTTACTATTTTGGTTCTCTCTGATGGTATTATGAAAATTCTGTTAACTCTTTACCACATGTCATTTAAGATTGGTGATCAACGTTGGATTTAAAAAGCACACAAGACATACCATGGACTCACAACATATGATAACTTCCATCTTCATCTTCATAAAAAGAATCCAATTTTTTTTCCTTTAAAACATTCATCATTTCAACTTAATCAAAAATCATATAATCAAATCCTTAAATCTATTGTCATCTTTTTCTCTCATCATCTTCACTTTCTCTCTCTAAAACCTCTCTCACAAACAAAACAACGCTGTTTCTTTCTTTCTTTCTCTGTTCTTTCTAAAAAAATTGCTGAATCTGAACCATACCCATTTTCCATCTCCTTGATCTGCATCATTTTCATACTCATACATTTCGGATTCTGTAGTTTTGAAGCTATGAAGGTAACAATGTGAGGTAAAGTTTTCACCTTTTTGCAATGGTGGCTGCCATTTATGAAAACCCATTAACCTCTTCAAGATCCGACATCAACAACAATGGTGTCTTACCCAGAAGAAAAGGTAGACAAATTTCTTATACTTGTCTCCTTCACCTTCATCTTCATCAACAACAACAACAGTGTCTTCTTCTTCTTCTTCTTCAAGAAGATTTGCTTCACCACTTTTGTCACGTTCAACAAATTCATCATCTTCAACACCAGTTGATGTTCATTAACTTGCATGTGCCAATGAATGCAATTACCCATGTGAGAGATATCAAAATCAGCTCTCGTTTTCTCAAAATCTCCATGTTGTAACTTGTAATAATGTCTACCTTTTTAGACTCACATATCAGCATATGCATCTTAGAAAAATGAGCATTTGTATCGTACAAGATAAACCAAAAATATTAATTATAAGTTTGAAAACAAGATAAACCTGTTGACATTGAAATGGATTATATGGATTTGATAATATGAAGTTGAAGTTGATTAGGTTTAAGGATTTTATTTAAGAATTTGATTATATGGATTATGATGAAGTTGGAATGATGAATTTTTTAAAGGAAAAAAATTGGATTTAAAAAAAAGTTAGATTTTTTTATGAAGGTTATATGAAGATGAAGATGGAAGTTATCATATGTTGTGAGTCTACGATATGTCATGTGTGTTTTTTAAATCCAACCGTTGATCACCAATCTTAAATGACATGTGGCAAAGAGTAACAAATTTTGCAAAATACTAATGGAGAGGACCAAAATAGTAAACGGCATAAGATTTATGAGACCAAATTGAAACATTTTATAATTAAGGGATTAAATTAAAAACCAAAAATAAATTAAAGGACCAAATGATGTATTAAGCCATTAATATTTATAGTCATCTTTGCTCTTTCTAATGATAATTCTTCAATTAATATATGCTTAATTGATTACTATTTCTTTTAGAAGCTTGGTTAATAACTGATCTATTTATTCCAACCAAAAACTAAAAATAACTGGTCGATTCACGACTTTACATCCAACACAATATTTTTACTTTTATGAACGATCAAAATTTAGAGGTGTATTTTTTCTTAGAAATTGTGGTTGGGCCTAACACAACCCTACAAAACCGGTTTGTGAGGTGAAAATTACCCCCACTTATAAATACATTGTCAGACCATCCCCTAACCAATGTGAGACTCTTAACGGTATTTGAGTGGAATTTATTTTATTTAAGGAAGATGATGATAAAGATCATGAGAGTGAAGATGTTCATATGTTTTATAAGAGCAACTCCGACGTCTATTTTTCGGTGCCATCCACCAGCGTGGCAATTAAAGGATAAAATAAAACAGCATGATCACGATTGGAGCTTAGTTTGGAGCAACCGTTACGCTCTAAAGTAATGTAACTTTGTGGGGCTCAATCTTTTTTTTTTAGAGGAAATGTGGGGCTCAAACTTAATAAATGTTTTTTTTTTTTAGGGAAGTCTCATTCAATGTTTTTGTTTTTGAAGGAAATCTCAATCAATGTTTGTTAACAAGCTGGGTGAGTGAAATCAAATATAAATAAAGTGTTAATATATGAGGTAAAATTATGGGATTAAAATTGAGTTTTTAAAGTTACACTATTAGAAAGAAGAAAAAAAAGTGAGTTGCTTTAAGATGAGATGGTTTCAATAGGGCGCATAAACCAACTTTAGGTGAGTTCACAGTTGATGGTGCTCTAAATTTTTTTATTTTCAATCAAATATATTTTAAAAAATAAATTATCATTTCAACACATTTTTATAAAAAATGTAAAAAATATTAACATATGGGTCTTGTTAACGAGTGCCCCCGCGACACTCTTTAAGCATGTTAAATTAAGAAATTATTCTTTAGAAATGTCAAAGTTTTCAATTTCGAATGCAATGATTATACAAACTTTCATAAAAAGTTAACTAGTGCTCCGGGGGCATAGTTAACATTTCTCTTTTTTAAATACCAAAAAAACCCTTTTCATTATGGTTTTCCACATTTTAAACTTCTCACCACAATTAGATGAAAGTTACTTCTCATTAACTTATCATCCCACACAAATGTTATTTCCTTCCCACTAACCGACTCCGCCACACACATCCTCAACGAAACTCATTGATTCTATCAATTTTTGCCATTAACGCATCTTCTTTCCATTGATATTCCAATTCATTCTTTCTCACTCAAATAAGATACTTCAAGTTGAAAGCAATGGTTGCTATTACAACATTTGCAATTTGAGCGGTTCCACCTTTAATCTCACGCTGTAAACTTCTTTTTCATTCCATTATTCAACTTTTTTTTGTGGTTGCATATTTCATTGTTACACTTTTCTTATTAATTGGTTTTTTATTCTTTATTTCATTTTAGTTTTTACTACGTCTTGCTTATATATTTTAATCTTCCACAGGGTGTGAACCTAATAAGAAGGCATAAAGAAAAGGAGTGCATATATTTTTGTGGGAGTGATGGTGACTAAGTTGTAGGGATAATGAGTAAAAACAAATATAAAGACAATTGTTAACAAAAAAAGGAGGTTAATTGTAGGATAAATGTAATACTTCTATATTATGATCAAGTTGAACGGAGCAATTGATAATTTAGTCGTGTTTCCTTTTTATCTTAAGTTTTAGAATTGGTGAAGATAATTGAATGATTCCCATATCTTTTTTGAAAGAGGGTTTCAACCATGTTGTAGTGCCACCATTTGATCTTTTTTTATCTTTGAATGGACCACCATTTGATCTTTGATTTCAATTAAAATACCAAAAAAAAAACGTTAACATAAAGAGAAGAAGGGGTATTCATATGGTCATTAATGGAACGTATATATGCACCTAAGTCAACCCAAACCCCTACCCTTAAAGTGTGGAAATAGTAGTAGGGTCACTACATGTGGAAGCTTAGTTTCTACATACTATCAAAGAAGGTTGACTTTAGAGGAAGGTCATCTCTATAATCTGTAACATATATAAAGGCAAACATTGTCTTGGTGTAGCCTAATTTACTTCTCATTATACCCTTAACTCAAAATGACACGGTTCCTAATACAACACATCCACTTAGAATTGAGCTGTTCATGTGGTTTTGTAGAGACAATGAATTGAAGGCAGCATGATAAAGGTTGTAAATTGTGCACAATTCATTTGAAAAAAACGTCCATATTTCAGTTTCAATTTCACGGCTTCATTAGAAATTACTGCAGTTACCAATAAACAAATGATACAAACAATTGAGCGATCTCTCTTTTTTATTTTCTGGAATTTTGATATGGCTTATTGGTTTGAACTTTCAATTTGTTCATGCAAACAAATGATAGATGGTGTTGTGTCTTTCTATTCGATGCACGCGGTGGTGCTCGAGTCCTTCAATTTGCTATTGATGTTGTGGTGTTTTTTTATAGTCGTGAAGGATCCATGGTACAATGATGCTAAGTCAACATTTACACCAATTAGCAATCACAAATGCCTTGCAGATTGTATGCATTTTTTTGTTTCTTGAATGAGCATTTTATTTAATGAATGTGCAGTCTATTTATGTCAAAACATTCTCAACCAAAGGCAGCAAATGGATGTCACCAGGGCATAGTTTTAAAACTCGGCTCGGCCATCGATTCGGTAGAGGCACTGAGTCACTTAGTCGATGGTCGAACCATCGAGTCATTGGTTGAACCGCATGACAAAATCAGATTAAATCGGATGACTCGGTTAGATAACCCGATGTTTAGATTAAATTTGTATAGATATTTAATAATATTAAATCGGATTGAACCGGTGACTCGATTACTCCAAAAACTAAAATAATAACATATTTAAAATAAAAATAAATATCCAACAAACATAATTTCATAGACTAATTATTCATGTGATAATAAAAAGCGAAGAGTAATTATTCACGAACTTTAAATAAAATATTTCAGCTTTATAATTATTATTTTTGGGAAGCTTTATAATTATATATGTCTATGTTTTTGTCCGTTAATATTGTGAGTTATTTTTATAAAAAAGATAAAAAAAATTGGTAGGTATTTGCTTTGAAAAGTATTAAACGGTAATTTTATGAGGCGTTTTTATCAACTAAAAAATAATAATTGATGGGTATTTGTTTTGTACAATATTCAATATTTTGACAGCTATAATCTTATCAAAAAATCTGTTTGATGTATCTTATTAAAAGCAAATCAAATACAAAATGAACAAGCGCTTCAGATGTGGTTAGGAGGTTGTTTCTTAATAGGAGGGTCACGAGTTCAACTCCCATCTGTGCCATTTTTTAAAACATGATTTAAGTTAAAAGCAAAAAAAAAAGAAAAAAAAGAGAAGAACCAGTTCAACCCATAACTCGGCCGAGTCACCGGTTTTTACCGAGTTTGACCGGTTCTCACCGAGCCAACTGCATGGCCGATCCGAAGGTATGCTCAAACCGGTCTACCCACCGGTTCCCAGTTCGACCGGTCCGACCGGCCGGTTCGAGCCGAGTTTCAAAACTATGCACCAGGGAACATGGAAAAGGGACCGAAATTGGCAGATAGAGGTGCATAACCTATTAACTGACTAACATAATTCAATTTTTGGACTATTTACATATAATTGTTTCTATCAAGTTAAGTGACGAATGCTGATTTAAATATATTTTTCTTTCAGATTTTGTTGATCATTTTGGATTAAAGGCCAAGTGATGAAGTTGATTTAACGATACAAGTTGAAAGAACTGCTTCTTCTAATTCAATTACATGGAAGTAATTAGTATCATGCAAAGTTTATTTCGACATGTTGTCATACATACAAGACTATATTGTTATTGTTATGCCTGAAATGATGATCATAAAATCTTATCTCTGTTTACTTACAAAGCGTACGCTTTTTATTGTCTTGCACGATATAAAAAAAGTCCAAACTGAAGATAGAACTAAATTATTCTTGAACAAACTTAATTAGAATAAAATAAATTATATAAAAAAAATGTCTCTAAAAATTTCACTGAATAATTGATGAATTGAGAAAATGCTTGGTTGTATGGTCGTGTAGCTAAGAAACCGAACAACGATTTGAGAGATTGGTCAATAGGACAGTTGTATGGTTGTGTCATGTGTGGCCATTAGAGATAGTGTGAGGGAGAAGGAGAGGGAGAGAGAGGGGGGGAAGAGAGGGGGAGATGGAGATGGAGAGGGTGAGGGAGAGAGCAAGAGAGAGATTTGAATCCTAGGATAGGAAAGGCGGTACGTGAATGAAAAAAAGGGAAGGGGTGGTTGTAGGCGGGGGCTCTTGCCTTCTATTTCTCCAAGATTTCTCAAACAAGAACATCACTCATATGCCCCAGTTTAATTAATATTCAACTTGCTATGTTACATTGACTTTTTCAATGAAGAATATTGCAAACTATGAATAAGTGACATGACTAATGTGTAAACATTCTTTCACTCTTTTTGAAATGTCTTCGTCCTTTGCAAGACTTAGATGTGTTATCAAAGTTCTGTTCGGTTTTTCTTAGATTTTCTTAATTTATATTGTGACTGACTCAAAAGGCTCAAGCAATAATAAAGAGCATATGTGTACTGTGTTAGAGATGGAAAAGATTTAATGTCTTCATCAAATCCACCCCCATAAATGTCACTCATGTTTCATGCATATTCATCCTCCATTTATAGATGAGTATGCATCATAAAACTAACTATATATTAAGTAACTCCATGTTAAAGAAATGCATGAATTACATATCAATTTTAAATTACATACCAATTTTAAAATTCATATGTAATTTTATCAAGTTTAAATTACATATCAATTTTAAAATTGATATGTAATCTTATCAAGTTTGATCCTTCTTCTTTTTATCAAGCTTGATCATTCTTTTAATTCTAATAATTTTCTCCAAGATATATTAAGAAAAAGTAAACCAACATTGATGTTGAAAAACACATTGTTTATGAGTTACATGCGTTAGCGCAGTAGAAAGAGCGGACAGACGAGCACGGGACGCTAGTCTATCTAATATGAAATGTATCTATCTATTGTAGTGCTTTTTTTGTACTAATAATGCTATATATGAAATGCCAATTGAGTATGGTCTCGCAATGTGGTAGTGAAAACAAAATCGAATTAATCCAAACTACATTGATTTTATTTGATAAAAAAATAAATTAAATCAACTCACATGATTTTTTATCTTACAATTCAGATAACTTTTAACTTTAAAATTAAATCAAACTGCACTGCGAACTTCCCTATATAAACAAAATCGGTTTGGCCGGGGGGGGGGGGGGGGGGTGTTGATGTT
>Ga0315915_1007472_pt1 | contig 13050 bp, 6 predicted proteins | sample MpolbnodulesMG_FD_207738 | JGI IMG/M metagenome (GOLD analysis project Ga0315915, IMG submission 207738) | Medicago polymorpha root nodule microbial communities from Los Angeles, California, United States - branched nodules | ecosystem: Host-associated > Plants > Roots > Nodule | place: USA... | reverse complement strand
AGGAATTTGAGATTAGTGTTGGTTATATAGGTGAAAAGGAAATATGAAAATTTGGATGATTTAAAGTGTAACATCTTTCCAGGTTTTATGCGGAGGAATGTAAAGGGACACATCCTATAATGATGGTGTAAATATTTTAGGTGAGATATATGTAATTTTATTTAGTATTTGTTAAGGAGACAATTAACTTCCTAATATATGTCTTTATGCACAAACAATGCAATGTTAACGGGAAAAAAAATTGCTCAAAAAAAAAAAACGGGAAAAAAATTATCAGACATTTATCATTTTAGTATTCATGGGACACAATCTTGCCAATAGAATATTTCTAGACGATCTTGAAGTCACGTATATATAAAATATAAAACATATATATCCACCATGTACGGAACACAAAATGTAAAGTAATGAACCAAAATAAAATGAAGGAAGAAGGGAACCAACTGACCTTTAGAAAAGCATAAGAGTAAAAACGCATGGCAAGATTTTTTGACATTCATTTTTACATTTCTCCAACTTATATGCATGGAACTTATAAGAGCACCATAATAATTTTTAATGTTAGAAATGGTGGGATTTAACTATGAAGATACGTTTCTTTCTTTTAACTATGGAGGGTACTCATATCATACGTTTTTCTGGCATGTGGACATAGGTGGAATTTAATTAGAGTAATAACTAAAATCTTTTGGTTTTCAAGCCTACTTATGATTGTCTGTTTTTTTCTTCTTATAAGTGAAAGGAGCTTTAAGAAGTTTAAGCATTTTGTTTAGAAATTTTGGAATAGATATTAAATGGAATTGTTATAGTTAGGGAAACTCATGAGTTTGTGATTTAATTCTTTAAAGATATATAATAAGATAGAAAGCCAAGTTGCTAATAGTGTGAGAAGCTTTTCTAGATGTATCACATAGGCATAATCCTAGCTCTAGAATGAAGCAAGTATCAAATTCAAAGATATATATAGATAGATACTTCCTCTTTTTCCTTGGACCTTGGAAGTGAATTTACCACCATCCCATACTAAAAAGAGATTCATGCATACACATAATATAATAAATTAGTCAATAGTATCAAAATAAATTATTTACATAAAAAAAAAAGAGATATTGAAACATTGTATTTAGTTATACTAACTCACCATTTCTTTGAGACGTGCATTTTCAACCTGAAGTTGTTTCAAACTATTAGAATCATTCATTTTTTGAATCAGTAAATTTTATTAAAAGGGTTTTTCTATCATGTGCAAATTTGCACATGTTAAGAAATTTAAAATAGTAATTTTGCATTGGAACTTGAATATTTTGTATTAAATATATAACTTTTTGTTAAATAATTGTTGGTTTCAATAAATACTTGCTACTTTTAATTATCTTAACATGTGCAATATTGCACATGTTAGACAAATCCTTATTAAAAATCAGATCTTTACTCAAGACGAACAGAGACCAGTGATTCAGAGAATACAAACAAAAGGCGTCGTATATAGGCGAAACACCCGAAAATAACCGATACACACAACAACTAGCCAAACCCTACCTTCAACACCCCTGAGGACAACACCCACCAAAATAAATATTACCACCTAAAATAGACTCTCTCACGAAACGACCACTAAAAAACGGTATCCATAACTAGCATCACCACTACTCATCCCAAAATAACACTCCTCGAAATGAAACACCATGTCATCATCGCCAAAGTTGAGCCACTATTCTAAAGATCAATCAGCTTCCACCACCTCACAACCTCCGGTTGGCCGAAAGAACACCAAAAAAGCCCAAAACCAAAACTTGAATCAAAGAACTGACTCCCGATCTCGAATCAAAAGCGATCGGCCCACCAGACTACATGGCCAAATCAGAAGGGCACCCCCTACCCTCAGTTCACTAGAGAATCATCATAGTCAGCCAAACTAGATTACAGCTAGACGCCAATTCCCGATCTCGAAGCAAAAGTAACCGGCCCACCAGAATCCAGCACACAATAAGTAAGACACACAACAAGATTTGTGGTGGTGCAAACATCAATCAAAAAGGAAAAAATGCTCAGCTCGAAGGACACGCACGCTCAAAACACCCTATAACACCTTAACAACCCAAAACTCAAACAATAGCTAGCGACAACGAAAATGGACCCGAATAACATAGGCTGCCTCCAAAAGAAGTCACCCACAACAATCATAACAACTGAATCATCCCCACGACCACACATTAACATGACCACCATCACCACACATCACCACCACCACCACTTGCAGCGCCACCGCACACCATCACCATCACCACCACCTCCACGGCATCACGACCAATAAGAACAAGAACGAGACAGTAAAGTTGAAGGTCTCCAAGAAAAACAACAACATCGCCATAGCATTCTGAAGAACCAGCCACATTGAATATACCCACAAACCAACGATAAAGACATAAACTACGTCGTCAAACCGTCTCACCAAGAAAATAGGCAGCAACACAATCACATATCAAGAGGAAGACAAAATCCAACAACAAAACACGGGCAACAACGCCGGTCTGAAGCGGAATAACAACCCTGATCGAAAAAATGCGGCCACCAGTGACAAGGAGGAGACGTCCGTCGTCGGAGTAAATAACAACCAAGCCCATGAACCTGCGAAACTAACAGAATCGACGCCAATCTCAACAACAACACCACCAAAACCAGTTTCAAATGCGATAGAGACAAGTGGTTTTTCCTCATATCCGATTTTCTTGCCCTTACATTACATAAATCAAGATAGGTGATGAACAAGTATTGCGCCATTGTCTTATGAAAATAGCAACATATGGGTCCTAATGTGAAGTGGGAGGTGTGGACAAGAGATTATGGGGACAACAAAGCATGGCTAAAACCGTCACCAAAGGAGCATGCCACATGGACATACACCATATTGCCATTGCTTTCATAAGCTACAAAAATACGCACCCTTCGGGACAAGACATGTAACAATGCGCAAGACCATTGCAACCGAAAGCAAGAAACACCCTTCATAACCCACAAAACCATTGCAACCATGTAACATGACAAGACTGGTCGTTCATAACCCACTGTTGCCTACAACAATGCGCAAACCGCACCAGAAGTAAGAAGCAACCAGCCGCCGAAGATTCGGATCCAGATCCGGATTCAAAACTGCCGCCACAAACCACCTCCACCAACACCAACACCCACGAAAACCACGTGAAAACCACCACAAAACGCAAAAACAACAGCCCCACGAAACCACCGTGACTTACCACGGACCACTGTGAGACACCACTATAAACAGATAAACCTCCTAAAGCCACTGACGCCGGAGAGCCGAGGTGAGATGGTGCGGAGGGCTGCTCCTCGTCGCACCACCACCGTTAAGATCTACATTTGGAAGGAGTTTGGTTGGATTTGGGGAATGGAAGGGGTGGTGTGGTTTAGAGAGAAGGCTATTAAAAGCTTTATGTTATTATTATTATTAGAATCATTACATGATTGGCAGAATAAATTCTTCAGTCTCTCCTTCATTTCCATGTTCTCCTTCAAAATCCTTTCATTTTCAGCGCGGAGAGCAATGTTAGCTGGTTTAAATTTTTGTTCGTGAAATGACATCATGTAAAAAAATTATTAGTATGTTATATCAACTAGTGGCATGTAAAAAAAAATTGAACCTAAGATTTTGATAAAACTAAAAGAAAATATGTTACCTTAATCTATGCTCTTTTGTTTTGAAACCACCATTTCACTTGTTGTGGCTCTGGCTCTGGCTCAAGCTCATGGGCTATTTCATATTTTTGGTTATCATCTGGATGTGTAAGCGTTTTGAATATTCTTCATTTAAGAAACAAAAAACACAATTAGGCGCTATATTGAATTGCAAAAGCCAATTGAATGATAAGTTTAAAAGCAGAAATGACACATACACAAGCCATGAAGAATAAGTATTAGGACACTAGATTCATATTTCCTAATTAATTAAATACTCATCATTATTTATCAAAAAATTACTCCATACTTATTTATAGAAACTTAATATATAGTTTTTTTTAATGGAAAACCTTTATTAGATATAGAAGAATAAAGTACAATTAGCGCTACACCCATAATATGAGACTAAGCACGAGGTATTAAACTCTTTGAAAGGAAAATACGTACACTAAAAAACCTCGCCAATTAGGAGACAACGATCCAACGGATTTACAAACCAGTCGTAGAAAACACAAAAGGACCTCCTGACTTTTTAGCTAAAAACCATTTGTCAAGAGATACGTAGAATCGAATCCACCACATCTTCAACTTTAGGGATGGATATCGAAAAATAGCTTCGTTATGTGCCCTCCAAAAACTATATATAGATTGAATTTAATTAGATTTTTTTGTTGCATATTTAGAATGGTTAGTAATTTATATAACAACCAACCAAAATCAGCCAAACAAATAAACTTAGAAGTAGAGTAAAAATGAGACTGTGGGTGCCACTTACAAATTTATCTACTTTTTATTATATATTGGATAAACTACTCACAATTCTTAGTATTATATAAATTGCAGTAGTCGGTTAAAGTATGAAATGACTTATCTAGAGAATTAAATGTCAATCTTGGTATATGATCTTTTGTGTACTCAGATCAAGGATTTTAGATATAGTTCTTTTGGTCCTATTTATAAGAGGCATTTTAATCAACAAAAATTGATGTATTTGGTCCAAATTTTGAACTAGATGCATCAACTTTTGTTAACTCAAAAACCTCTTATAAATAGGACTGGAAGGAATATAATATAATTGAACTCAGATTCCATATATTGTCGCCGATTGAATTCATGTAGTCATAAGATCCTTGACTATTTGATCTTAGTGATTGAACACATTCATGCAGTCAGGGATCCGTGAAAGTTTGATCAAGAACATATTTTTCAAAAGGTAGGCAGATCTTGATATTTTTTTTAAAATTAAACTTATCGACCTTGAGATTTCGATCATCCGATCTCAATCGAACAATCACGGATCCTCTCAGTGAATGTGTACATACAGTGACCGCAAGATATCTGTATTTGATATCCTTTGCCAATAAGTAAAATTGAATCCTAAAAAAACCTATCAAATGAAAATAAATAAAATTTTCATAAGAGATTGATCATCTTACTCTTCTAGCTTAAGGATTTGATCAGCATAATGTCGACAGACTCTTTTTGATTCATTTGAGTTGTCACTATCTTGTTCATCATCTGATAGGTCCATTTTTTTAATTCACCTATAAATATTATTAGTACATCTCCTTTGTCTCTGGATGAGATATTGTTAATACATATATTATATCTTTGCAATAGAAATTACAGAAGAGGGAGAAATCATGCATGATATTACCTCTTAATCAGCAAATTCCCCAATTAGATCACTCTTGTAAAATGATATTGAATGTGATATTTTATCATAACAAGAACCTATATGCTACAACCAAAACTAGTCTTTGAAGGAGTATGTCAATGATTTTAGTTATATGAAAGTTCATACACTCCTACTAATATTTCTCTCTTCCCCTAGCAAATAAACTTATAATACTCTCTTGTACAAAACAAAAGTATTTGTTTATTGGAAATTTATGAAAAGTAGAACATTAAATGCATTCACTTGAAAAAAGTCATATGTAACGGAAGTTTTTTAATTTTATTATTTTATATATATGGTACAAAATTAAGATATATTTAACCAGCAACGAATAGATTCAACGGTAAGAAATTTGAACCACTAGTAAGTGGTTATGAGTTTGTTCTTTGTCTTTTGCGCATAAATTTGAACCCCTTAGATTCACCGGTTCACTGCTGCAACGGAAGCTTGGTACTCATAACATGGTACACAATTATAATAAAATTAAGATATACTTTTTTTGACTATATTCAATTATACTAGTCAAAAAGGAAGTAAAACAATTATTCCTACACATAACATGATAACCCCCCAAAAAAAAAAAGTTAAGATATACTTTTCTGAGGGAATTCAAAAAGGAAGCTTTTAGGTGTTATTTGAATTTCTTTAAATTTAACTTGAATAAAATACTTCATAAATTTTCATTATTTTAAAAATTCTTCAAATTATCATCCAAACAACGGAATTCACCTAAAAGTATTTGAATTCCCTCAAAACATTACGTTATCTCAAAACATTACGCCATCCAAACACACTCTTAGGGGTTGAAATTTTTAAAGAATTTAGAATTCTAGGCAATTTAAATGATTCAATTAAATTACTTTTATTTCTCTTTTGTTTGGATGGAGTAATAAAAAATTTCATTCACAACATTTTTTGGTAACTTTTATAAAAAAAATTGGGTCAAATTTGAAAATTGAAATTATGGGTCATTTTGTAAACTTCAAAATTTTGAGGGGTCAAATTATAATTTTCAAAAAATTTGAGGGGTCAATTTACAATTATTTAGAAATTTATTGGGGTCAAATTGAAAATTTTGGTAAATTTGAGGACCAAAATACAAAATTTGAAAAATTATAACAATGGTGTCATTTGAAATTCTATAAATTTAACTTGAGCAAAATACTTCATAAATTTCTATCATTTTAAAAAAAATTCAAATTATTATCCAAACAATGAAATTCACCTCAAAGTATTTGAATTCCTTCAAAACATTACATTCCCTCAAAACAATCTCTCATCCAAACACACTCTTAGACACTCTCTCTTAATTTCTTGAATAGTGATGAAATCAAGATGGTTTGAAGCAAAAAAGTCTCTCACCCTCTTCTTTTTAATCCTAAACTCACTAGAGTCTCCAACCATCTCTTCTCGGCTGAGGCTAACACCTTTAAACCCTCAAAACTAGTAACCTCCAACAGTCCAAGTCCAACTCATTGTCTCTACCAAAACAAAATCATAGTCCCCTTCCCGTACCCAAAACAGTCGAGGAAACAAAACTACTGTATAATCATCCACTCCGATCTCTCTCGCAATAACATAATCAATAGCGAAAGTAATGAGATTTTTGGTAAATTTAAGCAAAATGAAAAGAAGGAAAAAAACAACAAAAGGTTAAGACGCTTAAAGCAAATTTAAGCAAAGTATAAAAACAACAACCTTCCTGGGGAGTAATTAACTAGAATATAGTTCATAACAAAAAACGAAACACAAACACAAAAGTCTCCAACATAGTAAAACAAAAGAAAGGCACATCTTAGTCCACCCCACAATTACAACTGGTAAAAAGCAACAGAGGCAGCAACAAAAACAAACCATAACTCCTCATAAAACACTCCACAACAATTTAAGAAAAACCCAAAAACTACGACACAGAATAATCCATACCAGCAAGAAACATCCCCCACTAACACATTTTGATGCGAAATTAAAGATAGGTTCCATCTGATGATCTTTCAGGAAGACCTAACTTCAACTCCAGTGATAATTCCTCTTTGCCCGTGTAGCTTGGATTCAATTTTGACACCTTCTCATACAAAAAATAAATTCATACATACAGTTATTAAATTAGTCGATAATGTAGCCGTTAATAAAAAAAATATTATTTTAGAATTAAATAGTGAAACATTATGTGTAGTTATACCAACTCACCTTTTCTTTCAGAAGTTCATTTTCAAGCCGAAGTTGTAAATCCCTGCATGCTTGGCAAACTACATTATCATGTCTCTCCATTTCCCTTTTCTCTTCCAAAAGCATTTGAATTTCAGCTCGAAGAGCAGCGTTAACTTCCTTTTGACTAGCATTCTTGATCATAACATATACAAGAAGTGATTGGTCAATTAGTGGCCTGTAAAAAGATTTGAATGGAGATTTTGTTCAAACCAAAAAATATATGTTACCTTAACCTGACCTCTTTTGTATGTAAACCACCAGTTCACTTGTTTTGGCTCAAGACCAAGCTCTTTGGCTATTTCACTTTTCTGCTTATGAGTTGGATATTTGAGCATTTGAAATATTCTTTATTTAACAAACAAAAAATACAATTAGGAGAAAGATTGTATTGCAAGACCAATTTGAATGGCAAATGTAAAAACAAAAATGATGCAAACATGCCATGGAGCACAAATCTAGACAATAGATTTATCTTTCCTAATTAACCCGGTACTTATATTATCATTAATTCTAAAAAAAAATTAACATTTATTGTTTATGTCGGTGCTAGGTCGATCAACTTATTTATGTTAAAGGGTGATAAGTTTGAGATCTTGAGTTTAAACTTGAGCTAAGAATAGAAGGAAAAAAAAAACTTATATACACTAAAGTGTAATAAGTTTGAGATCTTGAATTCAAACTCGAACGAAGAAGAGAAGAAAAAAAACTGATCATTAATAAACCATCTAACTTTTATGGATTTAATTTTATAGATTGATTTTATTAAAGTCTGTGATATCAATGAGTTTTCACCAATAAAATGAAATTGTGATCGAATCAATTGATTAGATAAGAATATCAATAGTCTTTTGGGGCATATAAAATTGTTACAAGAATGTCCCGTGAGCATAGCTCAGTTGGTAGGTCAATGCATTATTATATGCAGGGGACGGAGTTCGAACCCCTGACACCCCACTTATTCACCTTATAAGGTGAATTTTAGCCATTAGGTTATCTGACCCAAAAAAAAAATGTTACAAGAATGAGATAACCTAATAATAATAATAATAAGATTGTTACAAAGATCATACTCTCGTTATAAATATAAATTAGATATATCTCTTACACAATAAACCTAAAAAGCCAACTGTTTTTTATAATAATAATCCGAATAAGTAAACATTTATACGCAACAATAGAATGGATCGTAACAAATAATTTTTTTAAAAGTCAAAGGTTAACTAAATACTGCAAACATGATTGATTCGGTCAACCTCTAAAAAAATGATTAATTCGGTCTAGTAAAAGGAGTTTTTTTTTTTACATCAAAATTTATTAACTATAGTTTGAATTGATTTGTTGACACACTACCAAAAAAATGAATTGATTTCTTGACAACATTATAGTAGTAGTTTAAATAGATATCCCCACGCATTTATAATATTTGACAATCTCTATAAATGTAAAATTGTCTCCAAAAAGAGATCTAGGTTAAAAAAATAAAAAAAACTAATGGTTGTATTCCAAAAAATATTTTTAGAGATTGTGAAAACCCAGATCTCTAAAGAGAACCAATTGGAAATCGTTATCCGAAAAAAAAAATCAATATGTAAATCTCGTTATCTAATCTTTTATTGACTAAGACAAAAAAACTTAGATCTATAACATTCATTAATCCAGAATATGTGCGGTCATTGGCATAATACATTCATGCAGAGAATGGATCATGTCAATTGATCTCGAAGTACATTTTTTTGTGTAATTGGGATGTTTTATGTGCACAACTATAGAGTAATTCCTCAATCATGTGCAATCCAATTATCGACAAACTCTCCACGAAAATTTTATCGCCGTAGAATAATGAGATTTTGATTTTCTTTTAAGACTTAAAATTACCAAACTAAATAAATTTGGTCGTCCGGTTGAAATCAAACGGTCATAGTACTACTAACTATGTGGGTGCATGCAGTTAATGACTTTAGGAACTTCGAACTATATCCTTCACTAATAAAGGAGGGTTAAATCCTCCAAAATCTATCAAACTAAAAAACAAAGAAAGATAATAATCTAAAAAAAAACATAAGCAAGGATTAATGATCTTACTCTTCGAGCCTAGATCTTTGAGCAGCAGAATGACGAGGAAAAGCTCCTTTTTCTTTGTTTCTGCAAGGATTCTCAGGTGGCGCTAATCTCAAGGTTAAGTCCATTTTTCAATTAACCTACAAATTGATGAAATTTGTTAGTACATAAATTAAATCTTTGTAATACAAATGACACAAAAGGAGAAAATAAACGAGAAAATGAAATAATATGCATGACATACCTCCTCTACTAAATATCACTTAAGATCACTCTTGTGTGATGATATATATAAGAGGTTGAGTGCTCTATATGCTAACCAAAGATTAATTTTTTTAATTAAAAAATGGGGAATAAATGGAATTTTTAATTAAAACTTACAATAAATAGTAAATTTGATCTTTGAACCGGGTCACCATTAGACGTCCTGATAAATGATTTCTTTGACAAAATAAATTCAGTATAGTGCTAAATTTAATATATATAATTTTGACCAAATAAATAAATAATATATACAATAAGATTTTTTTTTTGGAGGAAAATAATATATACAATAAGTGGTAACCGAAAAATTGTCAGAAAAACAGTGGTAACCGAAAATATATATATTCTTTCAAATATATAGAGACAATAAGTATTCATATTGACTTTCTTCACAAAAAAATATTCATATTGACTGTAATAATTATATTAATTAATAAACTTTATCAATCTATAATTATTTTACGCACGTATTTAGGGGTGTGCATGGTTAAAAACCAAACCACATCATTAATAACGTAACGTATTTAATGATGTGTTGTCTCGTCAATTTGATATTTATTAATTGACATAACAACACTTCGTCAATTGAACACTAAAAAATATTAATTAAAATCTTAATCAAGCAAATATTTAATTCATGTTTTTTTTTTTTGACAAAATTTAATTCATGTATATATCCTGCACTTAGGGGTGGGAATAGGCCAGGCCAGGCCAGACTTTGGTAGGCCTGAGCTTGGCCTACGAAAATTTTTACATGCCTAAGCTTGGCCTATGGCCTATCATATGCCGTTTTTCTTGGCCTAACCTGACCTATTTAAAAGTCTGGACTGGCCTGAAAGCCTACTTCCAGGCATACTTTACATTAAGGCCATCAAACAGTAATTTGGCCTACTAAATAGGCTAAACAAGTCTTAAAGCCTACTTAAAAGCCTATTTTAGTACAAGTAAATTTTAACTAGATTAAAGCCTATTTAAAAGCCTATAACAACAAAGCCTATTAAGGGACTAATAGATAAAGAAAAAAGTGTTTATATTTTTAATGTATTCAATTATTTTAATATAAAAAAAACATTTTTTAATAAATAGGTATTAATAGGCCGGCCTATTAGGCTTAACAGGCTTTTCTGAAAGCCTAAGCTTGACCTATTTAACTAAACAGACTTTCTAAAAGCCTAAGCATAGGCCTATCTACTAAACAGGTCAGGCCATGCCAAAACAGGTTAGGCTGTATACCCTTGTAGGTCGGTCTGGCCTATTCCCAACCCTACCTGCACTCTACCTATGGTTTGAGCTTGATTTTTTTTTTTTTGTGGTGGCTGGGGTTCGAACCCCACCTTGCATATACTATGCATTGTCCATACCAACTGAGTTAAGTTTAATTTAACCCAACTAATTGAAAATAGTACGTTTTTTAATAGGGAATGGAAGAATAAACCTACATTTTTTTAATACTACATTTTTTTGCTAATCCAAGAGTTTGGACAAGCATCAAGGGGAAGCAACAACATCCCAACTGTGTTGGCACTCCGATGAACCCACATCCTATACAGCTAAACTCAAAAACTTTATTAAAAAATAGAAAAATATATACAAGAGAGGGGGGACTAGGCCAAAATCCTCCAAGAGTAAAAAATAAGAAAATGAAAAAAATAGCAGCCTTAGAAAACTTGTATTTAGGCATACATACCACAACGATCTAAAAAGAAATCAACCTTTAAGTCGGGTAGAAACACCAACAACTAAACTGCAACCTGGATCGAAAGACCCATAGAAGGGAACTTATAACAATAGGAGTGACCTCGGAACCCCAAAGAGCCCAAAGTTTTTGAAATAAATTACCTCTGAAATTTGTACATTGTTTTGTAACACCAATACTATGCCAATACCAAGAAGGTACTTGCGCAAAAATAATCGTAAGTTCAGCCAAAAAAAAAACCACACGTTTATGAGACATGAATAAAATTTGAGCGGTTTTCGGATGCAACCTACCAAAACCGTAGATATTCCAATAGAAAAAAAAAAATCATTGGGCAGATGCATCCCCCCTTGAATTGGTTTTATATGGCGGCTTCCTGCTCTGTAGTTACTTCCTGCTCTGTAGTTACTTCTTGATCTGTTGTTTCTGTTTCTTAAATAAAGCTGGCGTAAATGGCATTTCGGATGCTTTCTTATCATAATTGCGGATTCGATGTCATAGTTCCATGTCTCGCTGAATGTTCGGATTGTTGTGTGTCTTCTTCGTGCACAACCAATACCCTGTCACCATCCTATGAAGTCGTGGCATGTGTCACACTCACTTGGGGAAGCCCTCCGACATCTGCTGGAATGGACTTAACAGTCCACATTAGAGTTATATCAATCACTCTAGGTTTAAGGTGAACATAACAAGTGCACCGTAAATATTCTGAAAGGTTTTGTCGAGCATTAAAGGAAAATAACTTGTGACATATTTTATTGAGTCAGTTTAAGGGAGAATCTTTAGAATCCATCCATAGTTCAGCAAGTAAAACAAATTCGGGTTTATTAGTAAGAATTAATCTATTATGATCCAATCTTGACAAGAAATTGGCCAAACCCCTTATGCTTCAATAAATAATGATCATCTAAAGGGTTTATGATTACAAGTTTTTCCTATAGTTCTATAATTACTCGATGTGAAGCTTTCTTCCCTTTATCTCACCTTCTGATATGTTCACAACCTGAAAATCATCAGCATTAGCGCAGGAATATCTATGATAATTAGATTATCAGTTTCCAAGGCCTAAAATAATTTTTGCTCAACTTCTTCATGCTCAGGAATATTGGTCCATGATTGTTCCAAAAAATCTTTATTCTTGATCTCTAGCTACTTTCTTTGATCTCTAGCTACATCCTACATAATAGCAACGCACTAAATTTAAATCACTTCAATTCAGAACCACTAATTAAGTAGAGCATGTTTTATGCTTTTAACTACTGTTGTCATGAGTGCATTTGAAGCATCAGCTGCAGATTCAAAATTTGCAATAAAAGGACAAGGCAAGTGCATTTGAAAAGCCACTGTCAGCAATGAACCTCTTGATTTACTATCTTTTGAAAGAGATTTACTATCTTCAGAGATGAAAAAGCCTGATGGAATTATAAGTGACACATTTGATAAATCA
>Ga0315915_1007470_pt1 | contig 13051 bp, 10 predicted proteins | sample MpolbnodulesMG_FD_207738 | JGI IMG/M metagenome (GOLD analysis project Ga0315915, IMG submission 207738) | Medicago polymorpha root nodule microbial communities from Los Angeles, California, United States - branched nodules | ecosystem: Host-associated > Plants > Roots > Nodule | place: USA... | reverse complement strand
ATTGATTAAAATTTTATTTTTCAAGATTAAATAGTATATTATTATGGGAAATGAAAAATAAATACACTATCGAAATTATAATCAGTGAAAATGATTGTATGTTTTTTTTGGGCAAAATGATTGTATGTTTTTCTTTTTTTTTTATCGTAGACATAACTAAGTTGGTATAAAGATTGTATTATATATATGCAGCGGTGGGGGTTTGAATTTTGAATTTATCACTTATTCTTTAAGCGTGAAATTCGTCACTAGATTATTTGACAAAAAATATATTAATATATGGTCTTTCACAAAAATCCCCACATTAAATCCACATTACCTGCAAAAGAGAGCTTGGTAGGAGTAAGAATTGAATTAATCTAGCTACAAAATAATTGATTTAATCTATTAAAACTGAATTTAGGAAGTTGCAATCAAGAGTATCAATAGATTTCTTCATATCAAATTTTAAAGCACAACCACCAAAAGTCTTGTAATTTAGAAGATTAACAAGTTAAGAAGTCATGAAAGTACAGTCTTAAATAAACTTGTCTATAACAAAACCTTTCTAGTTAGGAGAAATAATTTAATTTGCAATCAAATCAAGTCTAACAAAAAAAAATCAAGTCTAACAACTAAAATTTTGTAATAACTTTGAACTAAAAGTTGGCAAGAGAAATAGTCTTGTAATCTTCATTTTGATATGCATGAAAAAAAATATAGGGACTAAAATCACGGATTTGAATCTCTAACTTTCATCTATCTACCTTTCTCTCTATCTCTTTTTTGATTTGCTTTCTCACACATCTTTTTCGCTCTTTTTTAATATCATCATCACTCCTATTTTATTCTAATTTTGCCAGAAGTCACTCTACCTTTCCCTCCAAAAAGGTAGAATATCTCTGTCCCTAAACCCACAAATTTGAAATTCATGTTTAGCAATAATCAACCTTAAAAGAAGAATTACAACACAAATACAAACATCAGTACCACTAATATTCTAGTCTTTCTTGTAAAAAAACATCCACCAAATCCCACCAGAACAAAAGGTAACTATCACTACTTAAAGAAAAATAACACTTTTAAGGTGCGGCAATCCATTATGCATCTGATTTGGTTTGCTAGTGTGTGAGAAATATGGAAAGAAAAATATAACAGGATCTTCAATGGTAAACAATGTTCGATATTGCGGTTAGTGGATAAGATTAAGTCGCTCTCCTTTTTGTGGTTGAAGGCGAAGTTTGTTTCTTTCCCTTTCAATTATCATAGTTGGTGGCTTAGTCCTTTCACAGTTTTGGACATCGGCTATTTTGTTATTTCTTTTCTTGCTTTACTTGTTCTTTTAGTTTTCCAACTTGTAAATATTGTTTAGACTCTTCTATTTTTCCTTAACCGACCTTATGCTAGGAAGGACATTTTGGTTTAGTAATATATTCCATTTTAACTTCTTAAAAAAAAAAAAAAAAAACTTCAAAAGTTGGCAGAAAAGAAGCTTATGAGAAAAAACACAACAACTTGGTTAATCAAATCATTAGCTACATAACATATTGGAAGAAAAATATTAGAGTAATAACACAGGTCATGTTGCTCAATACCTTCTTGATTATCAATAATCAAATCACCACATTTAAGAATTGACATGGATTTAAAAGCATCCTCTAAAAAAATGGATTTAGAAGCATATTTGATTTTGCCATCCGCATCACAATGCCAATGTAACCAAGATTTTTCCGTCCAAAATTCCTCCTCATTATTAAGAGCTCGCTGAAGATCCAATTGTGCTTTAGCTTCTTAGCCAATTAAACCCATTACTAACACCCAAAAGATAAAAATTTAATTTTGCACAGTATCAACCATTGTCAAAGTGTAACAGAAAAAACCATTGTCAAAGCCTCTTCCACCCGAATGAAAGTCATTGGAGAGATTGTTTGCAGGAATGAAAGCTCCAAATCGTTAGGAAGATTTCTACCTCAATTGGAAAAATTAAGCTAGAAAATAAAACATTTTTTCTTCATTGATTGACTGTTCCAGAAAGATATTTCATCTAGTAAACTATTCACCATGATAGCAGTTCACGCGTCATCATCTTAAGAAACATAACAAATTTCAAACATGAAAGAAATTAAAATTAAAATTAAAATAACATTTTTTTCAGAGTTTCTAAATCCAAGTCTTGGACTAGCACTCATAAGCCCAAAATTAGATATATCTAAATCCCTCGGTGGAGGAATTCAATGTGTGCTCCTTGTGAAGCACGTTTCATCCATAACAAGTCTTGTGAAATGTTGAACAATATAGGCACATCTGATTTCTGAAAACCAAGTTGAACATTCAGAGTAAGAGTCTTCAACGATGAGGAATTTGCAAGTATGAACCGAATCAAACTCATAACATGTTTAAAGTTGGTTCGAACTTTGATATTCACTGTCATAAGTTGACTAAGGCAACAACTACTGCACTCTAACTCTTCCACACAACCAGCCGCTTGTGTCTTATAACCTTTGTCATGATAAGTCTACATTATAAAATATAAAGAGTCATATTATGACAATAAAAAGACAGACCAAGTCTATAACCAAAAAAAAAAAAAAAAAAAGCAGAGCTAGGAAGCATAGGGTATTCATAGTCACCTCTAAAACAAGTTCCACCAGGTTAGAAGCACTTTTGAGTACACTAACAATATACAAAAGTTCTCCTCTTTCATCCAAATTCACGTGATCTAATTTCAGATACCTCAAGCTTATCAGCTGTGATGGATGAATGATACCTGCATACAACATCTATGCATACAAACAACAAGCTATGAGATATATTTGTACAACGCTTCAAAGGGAAAATAACATAACATAACTTTCAATGTAAATATTGGATTGGATGATCAATCAAATTAACTGACCTTGGAACCAAATCCCATAGTAAGCCTCTGAATTTTTGGCAAAATTTTATTCAAACTAGATACTCCATCCTGATTAAGTACAAGTGTAAGATCAATAAGATTCTTTGCTTTCTCCAAACAAATTGATTTGATGGCCTGAATCTGTTTTACGCCGATGACCTTGGCCTGAATATGTTCTATGCCAAGGACCTTGAGAGTAGGAGCAGATAACTCAATACAGTCATAACCAACACAACTTACAATGTAGAGCTCTTCAAGTAATGGGCTACCAGAAATAAGATTCTCAAGTGCACCAAACTCAAATGTAATAGATTCAAAGTGAAAGTGCACCAAACTTTTAAACCCACAGAAATTAAGCGGAACCAACAATTTAAAATTACATAATCGAACATGAGTCAATTCCTGAAAAGAGAAGAAATGAGATGGCATTCGACAGGGCTCCCATTTATTGGTCGTAAGTTCAATAAATTTAACACCTTTCCTTGACAAAAACAGAATCCATTTGACAATGTATCCATACGTGATGGTGAAGCCAGAAGGGACAAAAAGTGTAAACTTATTTATCGGCCCATTGTGGAGGAAAAGAACTTCCGTGATAATAATACAAACCTCAGGGGTATGGTCCTTAAAATCCTCCAAGTCGTACAAATCAAAAAATTCTTGGTCAAACTCAAGCCGTGGGAATGAAATCCATATATCCCTCCACTTTCTAGACAGAATACTGGTCCTAGCTAGGTCTCGGATGTTCAAGTGTTGTAGGATGCCATCAATGACATTACTTGGTAAATCACTGATTCCATCGAGGTGATCATCGTAATTGGCCTTCTTGTTAGACAGAGTCATAAGTGAACTACAAATTCAAGCAAAAGAGTTAATATTATGAAGAAAAAAATGCACCCTATCTCAACTATGGAATGGGAATTCATGTGTAGAAAACTACCCACATCGTTCAACTAGTAAATAGGAATTGATACTTAATCAATGACTAGCCATATTATAAAGACAAAAATGAAGAGGTAAACTCAAATTAAATAATCAAATGATGCTGAGATAATAGTTCACGCTGTTGATATTATAATCAATTCATCGATCGAAAAGAATTCCCTATATGTGAAATCAAGAAATGAGTAAACTTGCAGAATACCTGATTTTACATTGTGACCATAACACTTGTTGTGTTTTTTTAACTATGATTCATGCTTCAGATTATTATGCGCATTTGATGTTTTGCATCATTCTTGAAAAGCATGTGTTATGGTCTAACTTCAAAATACTTGAATCATAATAAAAAGACTTGAGTATAACTTCAGAGTAAAACATTGAAAATACTTAAGTGATCAACTATGGAGAAGACATAAAACACAACACTTGGAAAAATTAGAACATTTGAATATGCATTGCTGCTACGAACCCAGGGAAAGGCTTATAATTGATACTACAAAAGATAGGGAGAGAACAGGAAATAAGAATCTCACAAATCTAAAAAAGTGAACTCAATGGTAGTTGATAACAGAAGATGAAACAATAATTGAATGGATGAATTCTAATATCTATGCCTCCTCCAACAACCAAATCAGAGAGTAAAATTGGGGAATTAGTGCCAAGTAAGAATTTCACTTATCACTCACCAAAATGAAAGTTCCCCCAGCGTGATGGTGCAAGGCAGGCGAAGCTTGACAACTTATATAAGATCCCTTGTTAACCAAATTATAGTAAGAAAATTAAGAACTAGCCAGTTATTCATTACTCTTATCATAAAGTATAAACTATGCATGAGTTTTACATCTTTATTCTATTATTTATCCTTCATGAGTTTTACAATAAAATTTAACAAATTACTATATGGAAAGATATTTTAGTATCAACAAGCAAATTTTCAAACACTGAGAGTTGTTGTGAAAGATTGTCAACGTACTCCCCCTCTCCAATCATTGCATTATAATCATAATCATAATATTTAAACATACAAGACAAGCTAAGCAAATGCTCCTTACCACTAACACCCAATTTAACTTAACTGACAACATTTGTTTGACTCTTTGCTTAACATACACAAAGAACTATGACAAGAACATAGCATATTTCAGGCCACTCACTCTAGAGCTATGAAGCACAGATACTCCTTGGATTAGGCGTCCCGGTGTCGGTGTCAGATACATATCGTGTTTGACACCAACATGACACTGACACATATGATTATACTGAATTATGTCATTTTGTCACGTTATTGTCAATGTCAATGTGTGCGTGTCTGAGTATGTGCTTCATAGCTCTAGAGTAGTTTGAGACTTAACTGCACATTCATGGTTTGTTTAGATTGACTTATTTGAGCGTATCTATTATAATAAACACTTGTGAGACTGTCTCATAAAGCTTATGAAAACAACTATCCATAAGTTGTTTTCAGCTTATTTTAATGAAAACAGCTTATAACTAATATGAAACCAGTTGAGATTATTTAATCATTTGTTATAAAAATAGCTTAAGCATAAGCCCTTATATCATTTCTTATGCATAGATCGAAACAGAACAAACCATTAAATTAGGTTTTAGGGTTCGTAAGCCAGATTAGAGGGAAAGAAACTGAAAGAATAAAATTGATACAAGAGTAGAGTAGTAATCAGACGAAGAAGAAGAAAGAGGTACCTGGCCGGCCTAAAACGGAAATGCAACGGTGAACGTCCGGCGTTCCGTCGCTGTGCGCACGACTCCTCTCAAAACCCACATAGCAAAAACCCTTTTTGAAAATGGGGAAAGAGAAAGGTTGGCAACACACCTTCTAACACACTTTCCAACATAGATTTGGTTAAAATTCACATGGAACCCACGAAAATCATATAGGACCCACATGATTTAGTGGGATCCATGTGAATTCTAACCAATGAAATAGAATGTGTTGTGTTAAAAAGTGTGTGTTAGAAGGTGTGTTGCTAGCATTCCTCAATGGGGAATTTATCCCAGTAAGATTCCCACTTTTTTAACATTCATGTTCATTCAAGGGTTAAATATGTTGATTCACTTTTGGTCTTTTTAAAGTAAACTCATAGCATTCATATTTTTAAATAAAAATTTTGCATAAAAATTTATAATATTACAAGGATCTCTCCCAAAAAAAAATTAGAATTCTTTACTAAAACATTAATTAAATAATTATTGTCATTTCGTCTTTTTTAAAAACAAATTCATTTTATCAATAATAAAAATATAAAAAAATTCAATTCATATGACTGTCAACTTCTTTGTATGATACGTTCTTTGACGAAGATTAATCATTCTTAAATGACGATAGAAACTCATACCGATAACATCGTAACTAAAATAAATACATATAAAAATCTTGATCCACTAAAAATATATTAAAACACTTATGAATTGCCCTTATTCATCCATTTCTTGTTTTAACAAGATTTATAAAATATAATTTGAAAAATATATTGACAGATCAGATTATAAAATCTCAAAAGAGCCAACACCCCACCCCATATGAAACTAGTTACAACGACAAATTACAATTAATAAGTTAACACAAGAAGTAAACACTTAGCGAACCTCATCCAAGATCTGCTACAAACGCTCCAAACTCAGGCATGTTGGACTTTCCCGCTCCACTTGATCACCGACCATCATCCCAAGGACATGGTATCTGATGCGGCCTAACCTTCTGTCGTGTTTGCATACTGCAGGTCCCTTTATTGTTCAACATCAATCACATCAAGGGCCTTTTAATCACATAGTCTCGAATCTTTTCCCTCCGTCTAGGCAAGATGTACGAGTACAAATGTGAAACGCTAAAATACCAACTAATGTATCCAAATGTCATCTCAATACCATAAATGGCAAGCGGTCCTAAGTCCTCAACTGACAACACACGGTCAATAATTTGTGTATAATGTTGAGACACATGTGTCAGGTCATCACTTGAGAAGTTGACTTATGTGGATGTCTTGGAATGATTTGGACCATGTTAAACTCTCACAGCACACGCTCCGACAGATAACAGACCACGCGAGGTTCGTATCAGAGCCAGACTTAATAGGTGTTGATATTCTCAAACGGGTGTGTTTGGCGATGTTGTGTGTACATGTAAAAGATACAATCAGTAGTTATGATCAAATGTAGGTGCACTATGTAAGGATTTGGGACAATTAGACCCTTCGTTAGAATGGACATCTTAGCACATTTGATTGTCTCTCCACCGTGTAAGTATCCTGATAATCCTTATCCCTAACTCCCTCGAAATGATGAAATATCCCATCATGCATCAATATATACCAATCGATACGTAATACATAACAAGACATGTTTAATATTTAAATAAATAACAATTTCATTGTTATACCTGAAGCAATGTCGCATATCTAGCTAGTTGATGGGTCTCATAACAACATGCAGTGGTAAGTTCTCTATACAAGTGAGTAAGGCTAGTCACTCTCCATGCAAAATCATTAACCAACTCAAGGTCATAGAGGTACTTCAAATATGTTACATCAATGTAGGTGGAGCTCTTGTTAATAAAGAGTATGATGCCTTCGAAGAACAACAAGTATATCCGAACAACCTGATCCTGATGCTATTGTATTTTCTCCTTATCGCTCTCCACCTTAGCTGCAACTGCTACATCCAAACGATTCAGCCAAGAAGCTGAAAAGTGCATGAGCACCCTCTGTGGCTTCCATTTGATAGTCAGCATCCTTCATATCAGCATGTAACAACTCAATCTTAAACACTACCGCCTCAGGGCTTGGACGGAAACCCTATATAGTGAGGGTAAGATCTCATGCCCATCCCCAGACTTCCCTCGGGATAACTTTTTCCCCGTCTCCATTCCCGCTAAGAATTATTCTCCGCTTCAAAGCCTCAAACATTGTGAATCGTTTCACACAACTCAACACAAAATTATGTTCCTCATTTCTAAAAGAGTGAATTAATTCACATATTAAAAAATTGATTTGATTTGCAAACCGATTCACTAAGGCATGAAATTTTTCAAAGCATTTTTCAAAGAGTCGATGAATAGATTTACAAATAAGATACTTTTACAAGTTATTTTTAAAACGAGTAAATCAGTTCATGTAATACAGTAAATTGATTCGCATAGTACAAAAACTCAAAACATAATTATTAGAAAGATTTCTTAGGATGAGACGATAAAATTATTAAGGGATACTCGTATACATTTTTTATTTTATTTTTACATAAGATCAATTCAAGTTGCATTCAGTTTCAGAAGTCTAAAATTGACAGAATCCTAACTGTATACATAAGCAAGCTAGATAGTGTAAGTTTAAAATAGGCCCACATTACACATGCGTAACTTATGCCAAAGTTAAAATTAAAAAAAAACTAGGAAAGAAGAAAAGAACAAAACAAAAGACCAAAATAAAAATAAAAACAAAAGTATAAATATGAAGTCATTCAAAATACGATGTGATCTTTGTATAAAGGAGTTGAAGCTCCAACGACAAAAAAACTCATTCCATCTTTCTCTTTCTCTTTCATTTAATAAACTAGTAGTTGTATCAAACTCATTCAATTCAACACCCATAATAACCTCACACATTATGCTCATGAGGTGTTAGAAGATGACCACAAGGGGTGTCTTTGTTGGGGTTTTTGTTTTCAGATGTTATGCCTATATACGACGTCTTTTGTTTGTACTTCATCGGTCTTCGTTCGTCTTGTGCAGGGATCAAATTTTAATAAATTTTTGCCGATTCAAAAAAGAAGAAGATGACCACAAGGATTATAAATATAGTAGCTAATGGCAATTTAGGGGAAAGCAAAACACAGGGTCCAATTTGAAGCAAACAACCATTCCTTAATTAGGGTGGTAACATTGTACCCATATAAATAGCAATAACCACTAGTCATCATATTACTAACTCCAAATAAGATAAAATGTAAATGTGTATTTTCTGTGAGCCATTTTTTAACAGTAGGTCTTTTTCCGTTTGTTTAAAATAGGAATTAAATACATTTTTAGCCCCTTTAATTTAATTGTGATACACAAATTCAGTCCTCAATTTCTAGATCTAAAATACAGTCCCCCCATATTTCTAAAAATTCCCATCGTTAAATTTTGAACTTATTTTTATAGATATGTTATGTTGAATATTAAGCTAACAGGTAAGGGAGGATTCCCTAAAAAAAATGTAAGGGGTGATATAACAATGCATATTTTTTGGAAAATCAAAACTATAGTCCCCCAATTAAAAAAATTATGATTTTTTTTTTCACATTGAACTTATTTTTATTGACGTGACATGTGGAATAATAAACTAACAATACACCTTTATGAAATGTCATCGGATAGATGATTTGACAACGCATATTTTTTTTATTTCTTTATTTCTTTCTTTTTTACAAGTTAAAAGTTGTTTTAAGACAAAGATTAGGGCGGTGTCTAGGGTGGGAGACCTTGATAGGTCTCCTACTGTGCATGACCTTTTAGAGCCGTTGGATTGAATGAGCACACAATAAATGAAGTACACTTGATATTTCTCATTTGTTTATCATCCGCTCGGATTTCTCTTCAGTATGCTTTCTCTCTAATCTCATATTTCTACCATTTGCTTCTTCCTCACAATATCAACACGTGCAAAATTTCCAAGGCATGTAAACCTAATAATAACTCCAAATCTCTGATATAGATCCAATAAATTCAAACATGCATATTAACACTTTTAAGTGCAAATTAATGGGATAAACCCAATAAATTCATACATTGATAATCAATGAAGAAAACCGGTAAAGTTGTGACTTTTAAGCTTCAACTCATCACCACCAATGTTCAAACTTTCATATTCATTAATTAAAGAGGGGAGAACAAATCTGCAAAGACTAACACACCTTCAACCAATAACACAGCCCATAAAAATCACAAAAAGTTTCAAACCTTTTCAACATCAATGGTGTTGTGCGTTTCTGTCCCAAAATCATGACCCAATAAAAAAAACGCAGCCCCATCAATAGTTCACACATTCAAAGAAGTATGGAAATAGAGAATAGAAAAAAGAAGGGTGTTCCATGTCAATGGTTGCTGCGAATTTGGGAAAGTGAAAATGAAAGTAAAAGTATTAGGTGTTGGCTATAAGATAAGATCTAGAAAAAAGAAGGGTGTTCCATGTTTAATGGGTGCTGAGAAAGAAGAAGCCTAACGGAGAGGAGAGAGAGAACAGAGAAAGAGAGAATGAAATTAAAAAATTTGGTATTGCCAGTGTATGTTAAGAACTCTGGAACTTCAATATCAAACCATTAAACATTATTTTTCTTGGTCTCTCATGGTGGGAGACCTATCAAGCTCTCCCACCCTAGACTGAGCCAAAGATTAGACTGCAAAAATATTACATGATAAGCAAATGCAAACTATGTTGGCATCTCAAAGCAAACATCTTTCATTTACAACATCTTAGTAAATATATTAAAATAAAATAAAGAAAACTAATTAGCTTGGATACTAAAAGTGGAGTTTGAGTCAGGTTTGTTAACTGTACAACTTAATCTATAAGTTAAAAGTAGATTAAAAATAAAATGAAAATACAAAATTTTGGGACATAGACCTAACACATGAAAAAGAAAATAAAAAGATGTTTTTTTTTTACACATTTTCGTATAAGTTTTATTTTTATGATATGGAAAATAAAGTAAGATGATTTAATCTACATGTGCATTTCAAAAATTCAATGGTGGATTTTTTTTTGAAACATTATATTTTTTTTAACAGGCTAAAATAAATTATATTACCACATCAAAAGAGTCCCCCTAGCACAACGCGTACCAGGGAGGAAACTGAAACACTACATTTTTGGATTTGAAAACGGGGGACTAAAAGTGTGAATAAGTGAAAATAAATAAATCAAAAGAGCAATTAAGCCTATATATGTGGGAACTCACACTTTGTTGCATGAAAAATTTCTGAACATGTTAGACACATGTTTCTTGCCTCATCCGAAGGATATTCTCTATCAAAATTGTGTTTAAAGAAGATATGTATTGCACGTCTAACTGATACAGCCTGATGATATTGAATGCCAATATGACCAATACCCCAATATTTAATTAGACATTGTTTGTTTGAATCACCGAAGCTCTATTTCGTGAAACATGCAGTCCTACATTTGCATGTCTTAGGTATGTAGTTGTCCAATAAGCTGAATAGAAAGCGTGATCCAATTTCGTCTTCTTAAAACAACTCAACCGTAACTCTTCAAAATATGTATTGTTACTTAAATTATCATTGAAATAGACAGAAAACATGTTGCATTAGGTAGTATCGCTTGCACAAACAAAACACTTGTTAGGTGGATCATATACCATTTGAGGTTCAGGATATCCATACTTACAATCAAATACCATGTATCACATCAGAAGGTAATACATCAAATCAATTGCAATTAATCCCATTTTGACAATATATAATAAAAATAAAGTTAACATAACTAACCAAAGAAACAAATGTATAAGGTACAAGTATGTTTTTTTTTTTTGTTGTTGTTGTTGGTAGAAACGGTATATATATGTATAAAACAAATAACCAACTTTATAACGAAATATAAATTCTCTTGATACATATAAAGAAAATACTTGAATTTCAGTTGGCATTTACCTTTTTAATTTTACCTTTATTTAAAATATTTTATTTATTATTTTATCATTTTTATAATATTAGTTTAAACCTATTAAGTCCTTGTGAGCTTAGTTCAATTGTTAAGAAGAATGTATAATATATGCAAGGTCAGGGTTCAAACCCCGACCACCACAAAAAAATAAATTTAAACCCATTAAAATAGGAATCACTCGATTACGATAAGAACAATATATAAAAAAAAAATACATTATTTCAAAAAATATATATAAAGATAATACATGCTTTCTTGTATTGGATTTTTTTTCCATAATTCGAGTTATACTCTTAAACAAATTTGATTTTAAGATGTTATATTGTTGGTGTTATTGATAAAGATAATAATTTTTAAGCTTAATTGCAGTTTTGGTCCCCTTATTTTCAAAATTTCTCAAGGGTAAGGGGAAAAGGAAAGCACTTGATGATGGAGCTGTTATTGACTTAGAAGACAAATATGAAGGTGACAATGAAGGTGATAGTGAAGTTGAAATTCAAGGCAATACTAGATGTGAAGTTAATGTAGAAGATGAAAATGACAATGAAGATGAGCAGTATGTTGCTAACAGCGAAGATGATAGTGATTTGGAGGAGAATTGGGATTGGGCTACTGTGTTGTCACAAGAAACAGTTAATTAAGTTTGTTTTAATGTTGGCTCAATTGAGAATGTTATGAATCTAGATCCTATTATGACTGCTGAGTTTGAAGTTGAAAATGATGATTCTGACATATTAGTTACACCCGAAGGAAGTGAAAATGATGAACCAACTAGGACAAAGTTCCCAAAATTTAAAATGCCTGTTGGTGATGAAGTTGTTAAGTTTGAGTTAGGCATGGAGTTCACTTCTAAAGGTATTGTGAAGGAAGCAGTTAAACACTATGCTTTGGAGAGAAAGAAAAATTTACGCTTCACGAAAAATGATAAGATAAGAATGGTAGTGAAGTGTTTGAAAGGATGCCCTTTTAATATTTGATTTAGTAATAGGAGTGGAAGTGATTGTTGGCAAGTTGGGAGCTTCACTGAGCTACATAAGAACTACTATAGGGCTGGTAAAAATTGGCAAGCTAAGCCAAATTTTTTAGCCAAGAGGTTCATGCCTACACTAAGGCATACTCCTGAAATGAAAACTAAGGGGTTGATTGATGAATGCAAACTCGGATGAGGTGTTCATTTGAGTAAATATCAAGCATATAGGTCCAAGAAAAGAGCAATTGAAATGATACAAGGGGCAGCTAGTGAACAATACTCACATTTAAGGAGTTATGCGGAGGAGTTGAGGAGGTCAAATCTGAATAGTACCGTTATTATTCAATGTGATACAAGCGATATTTGTCCTGTCTTTAAAAGAATTTATGTGTGCCTTGAAGCATGTAAGGTTGTGTAACGCCCTATTTATTATTTAATTATTTTTGGTTGAGTTTAGAGTGTTTTATATGACTTATGTGATTTATGTTGATTTATGACGTGTTGTGGTGTTTAATATTTTATTAAGTGGCTTTATATATTATTTGGTAGAATATGTTGGATATTTAGAATAAATATATATGAGGGGCT
>Ga0315915_1007468_pt1 | contig 13053 bp, 7 predicted proteins | sample MpolbnodulesMG_FD_207738 | JGI IMG/M metagenome (GOLD analysis project Ga0315915, IMG submission 207738) | Medicago polymorpha root nodule microbial communities from Los Angeles, California, United States - branched nodules | ecosystem: Host-associated > Plants > Roots > Nodule | place: USA... | reverse complement strand
AGTTGCAGAGCTTGTTAATGCTTTGCAAGCTTCTGAACAAAGAAGATCTTTAAGGATGGAAGAAAATGTTGAAGGTGCCTTTTTGGCCAGCAACAAAGGCAAAAATCAAAGCTTTAAAAGTTTTGGGAAAAAGAAGTTTCCATCGTGTCCACATTGCAAAAAAGATACTCATTTAGATAAGTTTTGTTGGTATAGGCCAGGAGTTTAATGTAGAGCTTGCAACCAACTTGGTCATGTGGAGAGAGTTTGCAAAAACAAAACAAACCGGCAGGAACAACAAGCCCGAGTTGTTGAGCACCACCAAGAAGATGAGGAGCAATTGTTTAAGGCTTCTTGCTATTTAGCATGTAGTAGCAATGAAACATGGCTAATAGATAGTGGATGCATCAATCATACGACTAACAATGTTAGTTTTTTTAAAGAGCTTGATGAATCTTTTTTCTCCAAAGTTGTCATTGGCAATGGACAACATGTTGAGGTCAAAGACAAAGGAGTTGTGGCTGTTGAAACTCTCTCAGGTATAAAATATATTTCAGATGTTTTATTTGTGCCTGAGATAAATCAAAGTCTTTTGAGTGTTGGACAAATGATGGAGAAAAACTATTCTTTGCATTTTAAGGATATGAAATGCACAATTTTTTATCCTTCTGGATCAAAATTAATGATTGTTGGAATGAGTGGCAAAAGCTTTCCAGTGGAGTGGAAGAAGACATCATTGCATGTTTTCCCAAGTAGAGTTGATGCAAATTTGTCAGCTCAAAAAAGGGGAACTTTGGATGGCAATTATGCTAGATGCAATATTGCTATGTTAGAGACTGCAAGGTATACTGAAGCTGCTAATTTTGAGGGCTGTAAAGTTACCATGCAGGAGGAGAAAAAGATTATAGAAAAGAATGTTGATTGTAATGTTGTTGATGCCTCTGTTTATGACTTGTGTGTTTTTCAAGATGAAAGTGGAGACCTCCTAGATTATGCAGAAAGCGGCGATGTCAAGACTGCATCTGATTGTGTTTTTTCATTTGGTCGTGTTGTGTTTGATTGGAATTCGAAGAAGCAAGAAGGGGTCACCCAATCATCAACTAAAGCTCAATGTGTTTCCGCTGCAACAGATACAGAAATTTGTCCAATGAAGTTTTATCAGATGAAGGTTGGAAAGATGAGATCAATGCTTGAAGTTTTTTCAAGAAAAATATCAAGGAGGAGTGTTGGAGATTGATAATTTTCTGGTTTAATAATTAATTGTGTTGCTGTTTTCTGTCATAATTAAAGTATTGCTTGTTTAAGTTTAAATGTCATAACTAGATTGTTGCTTATTTGGTAAGTAAAAAAGTCCTAGGTAATGATGTCTATGGTTCTTAGGTAATGATGACTAGTGCTTAGAGTAAATTTAGTGCAGATTTTATGTTTAGTCTTACAAGCAAGCTTATGGCTTGACTCTATGTATTTGTTATGTATGCTTCAACTTAATGTATCAAAGTATCTTAACTTTTAGTACTTTGTTCACAAAACATTGTTGTCTTCTCTAACTTTTCGGTTTTTTCTTCTTTCTTCTCCACCATTTTTGAACCTTAATTTTATGTGTTGAGCTTATTGCTTCTGCTGCCTTTACAAAAGTTAACACAATTCATCTACACATATGCACCAAAAGCATGATAACTTACGAAGGAAAAATATATCTTTATAATTTTCCAAAGTAATTTGCATATTTCACAATTCTATAAACTATATTAAATTATCAAATTGACACACATTTCAATTTTCTTTCATAAATTTATAGGCAGTAATCAAATTCTTTAGCCACTGATATGAATGTAAAACATATATTTTAGGTAGGAGTTAACAGCTATACATCAAATGGAAATTATTATCTTGTTAACAAATACTTCACGGGTGATATAAATCATGTAGGCTTGGAGAGTGCAGCACTTGGTTAAATGCTTCACGGGTGATATCACTACGTCAGACTTTTTTGCAATCCTTTTGGTCCATTATTCAAATTTCATAAAACCTTGCAAGTTAACCTCTGATTCCAATATAAATGTACTCTATATTGCTAATCCACAAATATAGGACCATGTTTGTTCTTTTATTCAGTTCTCTACTAACAAATTAAAAAAATTATTTTCTGTACGTTCATCGCTGTATATATTCACACAGAATATTAAAAACCTTAGCATTGACAAAGGGAATAATAAAAACTCGTATGCAAGTGAAACAAAGTCATATGCATCAATGTATGAAAATAAAATAATTTTTGGTGACTTTTATGACAGGAGAGTTGAAAGAAGTATATATTTTGGTACCTCGACGTGATACTCAAGTGATCATTTCGCCATTGATAAGTACGGAGGGAATGTGAGCAATCTTATGCCACTCTTTCCCCCACTTTTTCTGCCAACTTGCTTTCAATAACGGACACTTTTTGATATTCAATACTTTAAGCGAGGAAGGCAACTTCCCCTTTTTTGGCAGCGACTTGAGCTTGGGAGCATCAATAATATCAAAATGTTATAGAGAAGTGAGATGTTGAAGCCACTTCCCATCCAAGTATTTTATATCTTGAAGTAAAGATATCTTTAAGGAAACGAGAGAAGCGGGTAGCAATGGAACTTCCGTTTTCATCAGTGCGTTCTCAATATCATCACCTCGAATTATCAATTCTAAAAGAGAAGTAAGACGTTCCCAAGTTGTATTCCATAAAACTCCTCCAACATTGCCAACACTCAGTTCCCGTAATGCTAGGCAAATCATCTATGGAAAACAAATGCAGATTTGGAAGGTCGTGAATTTTCATTTCTTGAAGGCTAGCTAGGGTGTTTATTGATTCTGGTAGGGAATGAAGCTTCTTACAATTACACAGAGATAAATGAATGAGGTTAGGAGCGGGAAACCCACCTAGGGAAAATGACTCCAGTTCATCGTTATGCTCTATTTTGATGGTTCTAAGAAGCAAGAGTTTCTGTTGCGACGCATCTTCTGCAATTAATATCGATTTCACATTCTTACTGCCATAAATACATAGACTTCTGAGGACAGGGAGAGAGCATACGGTAAACGATGTCATAGAATTACAACTATCGGATATTTCCAAATGCTCAAGTGATTTGTAATTGTGAAAGGATTCATAAGGAAGGAACTCTAGATTCTCACACTTCCAGATTTTAAGCGATTGTATGGTTTTGGGCAGACCGTTTCTCGGGAAGGATGTTAGAGATGGAATATTCCTTAAGGAAATATTTCGAAGAGAATTGAGGCAAATCATCAATTCGTTGAATACGCCTGGTGATGGTCTTGTAATTATAATGTTGCTATTATCGTCTGAATCCCTTGACTCCATCAGTAGAGGACAGTCCTCTAACTCAAGTTCACTAAGGGAAGGAAAGTTGTTTGGGCGACATCTGTTTGAGATTGGGACAATATTTAAGTGACAAACTCGTAAGACTAGGAAGGTTTCCTGGTATACTTCCTTTGAGTTTCGGACAATTACATAGTAACAAGCGCGTAAGACTAGGAAACTCAATAGATGTACCTCCAATCAGTTTCCATTCCTCCCACTCTTGCATATTCGTAAAGCTCAAAGTCTTCAAGAAGGGAAATGGTTGAAACAAACGAGAACTACTACTTCCATAAAACCCAGTATCAAGTGTCTTTAATGATTTCATCCCTTCAAGAATGATCTCTTCAAGATTCTGTAATTGTCCAAGGGGTAATTTTCCTTTGAGTTTTGGACATTGTTGTAGTGACAGATGTTTTAGACGAGGAAACTCTGCACTTGTACCTGCAATGAACTTCCAATCTTCCCACTCTAGCATTGTATCAAATTCTAGTGTCTCCAAGGAAAATGGTTGAAACGAATGAGAAATACTTCCCGTGAACTCGGTACCAAGACTCTTTATTGATTTCATCTCGCTAATAAAGAGTTCTTTCAGATTACTTAATTGTCCGAGGGGTGGCAGCACTGAACAATTTTTACAATGTGACATTCTCAAACAAACCATGTTTCGAAATTAAGAACTACCCAACCAACTTGGAAAGTTGTTTCCACCATAGCCATTGATGGTTAGACTCTTCAAATTTGTCGATGGCCGCAATTGTTCAAGTACAACACTTTGTATTTGTGAATTTGATGGACTAGTGCCAGACCATTGTAGTACCAACTCGTCAATTTGTTTTTTCATCTCTAAGTTTGCTTGAAAAGCATGGGATGAATCAGTTGCATTTTGAAGTTGTGAGATGGTAAGGTTTTCCCGTAGATGGGAATGTTTTCCCAAATCTGAAAGCTTCAATCCAACGTCCTGAATGCTTACAACAAAGTCCGACAAAGTTTGGAGATTTTCTAGTCTGGATATTTGTACAGGCATTTCCTTCAATCAAGTGCCTCTGATGTCAAGGTGACGTAGATTTACTAATTTTCCCATGTCGTTCGGCAATTCAGTGAGTCTCTTGCAGTCTGACAGCAACAAGGTCTGCAGATTGTAAAGCTTACATGTTTCAGAGGGTAACATTTTAATCTCGGTGTGAGAGAGATTGAAGTACCGTAGGTATATCAAATTTCCAATAGAATTGGGAAACTCAGTGATATTCTGGTAGTTTGACAGAGACAACACGTGTAACTGTGTCATTTGTGGCATCAAGTCACAAACTAACTTCCTCGGCACAAAATAGTAAGGCGACCACCACCTTCTTTGTAATGGCAAGGGTAGAAAGGTTCGAAGACATTTTAATCTATCCAATTTATCAAATTTATCGTATGAGTCATATTTCCCTTTATTTTATGACAAATGACGTACCTTTTTATGTGTCTTCTGTTCGCCCAATCTAATACAATATGAAGATGAAACTACCATTGCCAAATCATTAATGAGGTCATGCATTTCAAATCCCATTTCCTCATCATCAGTCGAAGTTTGACGTAACAAAGATCTCGACACTAGTTCATCAAAGTATTCTTCGGTTTCTTTTTCCCAATTTTTCACACTTTTGGGCTGAGGTACTAAGCCTTCTGCTATCCACAGTTGAACTACCATTTTTTTCTCTATGATTGAGTTCTTCGGAAAAATTGAACAATAAGCAAAACATCCTTTTATAGGAGCAGGAAGATGACGATAGCTCAATAGCAGAGCTGGTTGCACCTCATCATCTGTCAACTCCCAAATACTGCTTTTTAAAACATCATTCCAATAATCTTGTGACAATTTCTTGCGAAGAAGACCCCCAACTGCTACTGCAGATAATGGTAACCCATCACATTTTTTGGCAATTTCTCTGCCAATTTTTTCTAGATTGGATTGTTGTTGGTAGTTACTTGCGACAAATGCATGTATTGCAAGTAAAGACCAGCAATCTTCCTTTTCCAAAGATCTTAAACGGTGGACAGAAAGAAAGGTTTGCATTGGTAATGCAATTCTTTCATCACGTGTTGTGATGATAATCTTACTCCCCATTTCCCCAACGTTAAAGATGTCATTCAGATTATTCCAAAAACTTTTTGTCTCGTAAACTTTGTTGCAGTTGAACTTGCAGACCATTCAAATCATTAGTCGTGCTTTTTTCAGAAGTAACAGATTCAAGAAGGGTTTTAGTGATAGTGAGAACATCAAATTCTTTTGAGACATGTGCCCACCCTCTCGCCTCAAATTTCTGCTTCACATCGGAATCGTTGTAAAGGATTTTAGCTAGTGTTGTTTTTCCTAGCCCTCCCATACCCACAATGGATATCACTCCTATTTTACTTCCACCATCACTGCTATCCTTAGACAGCAGAAACTCTTTAAGTTTCTTTTTGTCATCATCTCTGCCATAAATAGCAGATTCATCTCCCACAACAGAATTGTAGGAGTTATATGCCAAACACTATTGGAACCACCCTCTTTCAATCCAAGATTCTGGTTTCTCAAATGTTCTAATCTTACAAATAATATTTGCAGTTTAGAATTGGTCTTTCTATTAAAACATTTGAAACGAGAAGAAAGTGTTTTTAGCACCTGAGCAGTAGCAGTTCGGGTTTCATACTCAGCCTCCACTTTGGATTGCAATGCCTTGGTATTGATTTCGTCAAACAAATCTTCAGCTTCAAAGACAGCATCATGCAGCATTTCCAGCCATTGCTTGACAGCAGGATTGGTGATCTGCTTCTCCTCAGCATCATGAAGTACAGCCTGAAGACTCATCAATGTTATCTTTAGCTTTTCCAAGAGTGCAACGTCAAGCTTGGTGCTCCGAAATAAATCAGCGAACTCACCAGAAACAATCTTTTCCATCAACATTTCCAAAGAAGCTGCAAGAAGTGCTTCTCCAACAATAGTTGCCATAAGTTTGTTAAAATTTGCAGCAAGAAGAAGAATTAACAACCAGACTGATTAATTGTTATTATTCAAATGTATGAAATCAGGTTACAGATACCTTACTTGGCTGTTGGTAAAAGACTTCTTGCAAGCGAAAATGATTTCTTTTAAGGGTTAACATGAGTAGTGGATCATCTTTACGGGTAAAGGACTTCTTGCAAGCGAAAATGATTCTTTTTCGCTACAGTAATGTCATATATGGAGTGACGTTCATCCAAATATATTAAAACAGTCCCCCAAATCAAGACATTAGTGGTTTTTCTAGCTCCATATTGATTAACATCCTTTTATTATTCTTAATTGGATCATTAACTGATCTTAGACTCGAATAAGATAAGCATCCTCTCCCACCCTTACCATGGTTATGACTAGGGTGTAACGGTTCAGTTTGGATTGGTTTTCAGTCAAAAAGATGTCCGAACTGATGAAACCTTCATCGGTTTGAATTGGTTCGGTTTTTACTGTTTTTCAAAAAAGAAACCGAACCAAACTAATCGGTTTGGTTTGGTTCGGTTGATCGGTTTATTTCAAAATACAATTAAAAAAATTCATATTCTCACAAAATATTTCATAGATCTTTGTAGAATTGTATTTCATATTTTGTTTTTTCATGTTCTCTATTTTTCAAACAACTTTTTATAAGTAACCTTACTCAATATTTCATACATATGATCCAAGATTCATTCATCCATCATTCTTCAAAAACAACTTCATCAAACTCAAATATTTCAATCATTCATGATTCATACATGCACCATTCATCAACAAACACAAAAATTCCAAACAGAACATCCTAAAATTCCAAAAAGAACATCCTAAAATTTGTAAACTTGCATAAAATATTCCGAAACCACATCTCCCATCTTATCTTATCCCCTTGTTCTTAATAAAGAATTATAGAATAATTTAGCTTTCAACTTGAACAATTTCATAAGAAGTAAATCAGTGACATCAATACACATTCGTGACATCACACGCGATCAAAATTTTACGCAAATCGCAAATGCTTTCTTTTTTGAATGGCTTTTCTAATCTTCACTAAACAATGACATATAATGTAACGTGCATAAATCAATGTCATAGAAAATGAACATGGAAAACAATGAAATATAATGAGTATAAATCAATGGCACAGACATGATAAAACTAACAAAGAGATGAACGATCTCAGCGGTGACCGGTGGCGATGAACAATGGGTTTGGTGTGGTTGATAACTATGGTTTCTTTTTTAGTAAAAATGAAAGAGTTTGGCTGATGAGATGAGATGAAGATGAGAGAAAGTGAATGGATTAAAAAGTATTTTATGTTTAATTTTGGACCTAACCATAAGTTTGTGTGAGGTAAGATAATATTAGTAAAATAAGGAGTGTGGTTATCATCAGATTGGTTCATCGGATTCACGGATCTCGAAATGAAAAACCATAAACCAAACCAAACTAGATCGGTTTTGATTGGTTCGGATCGGTTTCAAACCAAACCAAACAAGGTTGGATATTTTTTCGGTTTGGTTCGGTTTAGACTTTCGATTTCGTTGGTTTTGTCCGAACCACTTACACCCCTAGTTATGTCAATACCACCATGTTAAGTTACCATTTATAACAAGAAACATGAAAGAAGTACTGCGCGGTTGCCTCACATTCCCCATCTAGTGTTTACAAAATTTGATTATTTTTATATTATAAGCAGGACTACTATATATTCACATATTCTTTATTCTTTTGTATAATGATATCATTGATATGTGGAAGGAATTGACCCACCACTAACTGACAATATTCTTCATAATTTTCGGTACTCTATTTTGCAATGTCCACATTTGAGGGGTGTAGATTGTCTAAACATGACTACTCTTGAAAATAAATGAAGAATATATTTATTGATGACAATTATAACAAGAAACATGAAAGAAGTATTGTGGGAATGTGACTCCCCAGGAATCATGTGATGCTATTGTCTCCGATGAAATAATGCATTAATGATATCGTTGAGCCAAAACATGCCAAATCAAATTTTCATAACTATGAATTTTTTAAATAAACACTTTCAAGAAATCCATGACAACGAAGCAGAATCAAGTACCATACATATTAATGACCCAACACTTGGTTAGTGAAGAAAACAAAATTATATACTTTTACACCTATTTAACAATTACTATTATTTATTATTATATTGTGATATTTTTTGTGTCATAAATATTCTTATATATTTATTTTAACTACCAGATCTTAATAATGCATTAACTTTTCAAGTAACTCATGATAATGAATCATAATATGATGAACCGGAATATGGTATCTCCAATGCTTTTGTAGAATATGTTGTGGTTTATTTAAGAATTTGTTGGATGTGGAAATCCTAACAGAAAGTAATGCTGGAAAAAGAGCATTCTTGCCCATAATTAAATTAAAAACAAATGTGAGTTAAGGACTTCCCTTTTTGCTTAGTAGAAAAAAGTTTTCCGTTAAACTAAGTTTTGCAATTACCATAAATAAGGCAAAAGAGCATACCATTCCAAATGACGGAATATATCTTCCACTGCATGCTTTCAGCCATGGTCAATTATATGTAACTTTACCAAGAGGAGTTTCTCGAAATTCAACAAAAGTTCTCATTAAACCAGGGAAAATAGAAGGAGAAGATGAAGACTTTATGAAAAATGTAGTTTTTAAAGATATTCTTTTATCGCAATCATAGTAATGTTTCTTTTACATAACATGTCATTTATACATTTATGTTATGATGTTACTAATTACTATTAGAATAAACAATAAATGATCGTTATTTTATCTTTATTTTATATGTTATGACGTTACTAATTACTATTAGAATAAACAATAAATGATCGTTATTTTATCTTTATTTTTATATGCAAGCAAACTAAAATATGTTGAGTTCATAAATAATTTTGTTATATACGTTGACGATATTTTGTTTATAAATCAATATATCAATAATTTCCATTAATATTTTAAAATTTTAATCAAAATTAAACAAACAAACATAATAAAATAATCACATGCATTAGCACTGTAGAAAGAGCGGACAGACGGAAACGATAGTGCTCGTCTTTCACCGGTCATTATAATATTACGAGGAAAGTATTTAATCATTGTCAAAAGAGAGTGAAGTATTTAAACTTTTATTTGGGTAAAGTATGATTTTAGTCTCTATGAAATTATTAACTTTTGCGTTTCATCTCCATAAAAAAAGAGGCACTTTTTGTTCTTACACAACTTTCCTCCATCCAATTTTAGTCCTTACTCAAATCAATTTTTTAATTATTCTTAAACTTTTTGTTCTTACACAACTTTCCTCCATTCAAATTAATTTTGATCTGTGTCTATGACGAAAGAAAATAAGGGATGACAAAGTAATTATTTATAAATATATTTTTTTTTTACAAGAAGGCATCACAATAACTTTATACAATATGATATTAAAAAAATAACTTTGTTCAATTATAACTAATTTATTGCGATGTGTATTATTAATTAAGTAATGTTTGGTATATTTTGTAAACAAGCTTAACAACATTAAAGTCAGTATCGGAAAATTTATATTTTATTTTCTAGAGTATTTTTAATTGATATAAATGTTTTATTTCAATGTATTAGTGTTTTTTACATAAGGGTACAAATGGTATAAAAAAGTTATAATTTATTCCATTCCGCCCACTTTTCAAACAATGGAATGCGAACTTCATTCTGTTCCGTCGTATAATAACTAAACAATGAAATGAAGTCTTTATTTCATTCCATTCCGCCCAATTCCGTTCCGTTTTGTTCCGTTGTATTCCATCAATCCAAACAGAGCCTAAATGATTTTGTTCAAGTATGTTTAGGATATGATAAAAAACATTTAAAAATTTATATTCTTTAATATGGGATGAATAAAATATAAATTTATAATATAAAAAAATCAAGATAAGATTCTGGAAGTTTCGAATGATACAACGTGCTATGAAAATTTTATAGGGGTGCCATTTTTTTTATTGGGACGAAAAATAAAAATCGGTAATTTTGTCGGGACGAAAAAATATAATAAACCAAAATATCAAATTTCAAGCGAAATTATTCAAATATAACATTTTCTTTTATATTTAAATAAAATATGAATAAATATATACTTCCATTTATATGTAAAAATATTATATTACTATAGAACTACTACGTCATTCATTCTGGATAGCTTCGTGCCGACTCATTTTGACAGTATGTTTTCTGTTGAGTATTCCTTCATGAGGGGATTGAGAAATGAAAATTGTAAATGTCACATGGAGATTAGGTGTTTGATGTTTTTGATGATATAAATATGAAGTTAGGGTTTAATTAGAAAAAAAGTGGTAAAGGATAAATTCCCATGAGTTGAGGAAAGTAAATTAATTGTTAATCCGTAATTCTAGAAAAGATATGAAGTAATAGTGCTTGCATTTTTTATTTTGAATTGTGTTAATGAATTATAAGTTCATTGTGTATTTTGTTAATTCTTCGTGTGTTTGGCATGTTTGTGATTGATGCATGAAACTTCCTTTTCCCCTAACTTATGATGGTAATGTTAGGATTCAAAATGGAATTGGTTGACATGGTTGGGATCCATAATGAATGAATTTAGTTTTTAAAGTGCATAAAAAGGTGGAGAAATGGGATGATATATAGCAAATGGGCATCAATGGCTACATGTTTGGCTTGATCCCCAAGGCCTGACTGATGTTAAAGAGGCAAGAATCCTTCATAATGTTGATGCCTAAGCCTTTGGTTTCAATTCCAAGGCATGTGCTTCCCATTTTTCATTGTTTCGACTTAATCCCAATTCACTTTTAAACATTTGGTTTATTTAAAATGACCTGTCAATCTTAGGATGACCTCAAACTTATTATTAATTTAAAATGACCCTTCAATCATTTGAAGATTTTTTAAGAGTCTATGTTTTGGATGAGAAAGGTAATAAATATATGGTCAATATTGCGATAAATCCTAACTCAGATCAATAGAACCAATAATCTACACTTATAAGAAAGAAATTAACCGGTGAACTTTTAGTTCAAAAGAAACATAAATGGCATTGTTTGAAAATTCATAAGCGTGACAATATTATGATATAAAATTGAAGTTATATGTGGTGGGTCTATAAATATAATATCATATTCTTAAATTAAAGGACATGGTGATAAAAAGAATACAATTATTGGAATCCAGGACAATAACTAAATGGTAACTATAAAATATTTTAGCAAAATATATATTTCTTATTTCTTTTTGTTAGTGTAAGAACACACTATTCCATGCATGGTTTAATTGTAGTATCTTGAGTATGAGACTCATGTTATATATCCGTTAGACAATCTTCCTGTACTTTATACATTTGCGACTAATGCACCTATACTTTGTATACTTTGTATATGGTGGGCAATCATCATCAGTTGCACAAACAATATATCCTATAATGAAAGAATATAATAAACTAATGTTATAAAAATGAGATGAGATAAAGATTATATATGACCTGCAAACTAATGAATGAAATTTTATAAGGATGGAAAAATAAAACATTACCATCAACATTATTTGCAACAAGAAATAGGAAGATAAATAAAATTATAGCATACACAAACCTATCAGCCATATCTTTGTCTTTTTACATACAACAAATATAATTTATTTGATCACTTTATAGTGTATAATCTTTACATTCAACAAATACAATTTACTTGATTACTTTATAGGGTATAAACCTCATGGTGTGTTAAGAAAAATGTAATGATTTTTACCTCTTGAGAACTTTTAAAAGTCCTTCCCTAAATTTAAAATTATTATTAAGTGTCTCTTAAGAAGATGAATGTGTTATATTTATCCAGTTACCACAGTTAATAAAGGCGTACCATACAAAACTTGCTAATCATTAGAATCTAATATTTTGGTAATTAACCTTATTACTTTTGATGATCGAAAGGGGAAATTTAAAAAATAATAATGCATAAGTTAATCGCATTGTCATATTTTTTATATAAAATTGATAAGTGTCAAAAAGGAGTTAAATAGACTATATATTTTAGGCACTTTGATTACTTGGTTTGTAAGTTATCTTGCGAAAAGCTCACAAATACTGAAGAATCATTCAATTATGCTTTTCACATCTAATGCCAACTCTTTGTAGGAAAATGCACGCTTGGACACCTGAGAAGCAAGAAAACATGAAGAAATGCAAAGGTCAAGCAGAAAGTTGAAGTTATTCGCCTCCAACTCGCAATGACGAGTAGAAAAAGCTAGCAAAGGCAGGAAGACATAATTACTCGCCTTCCATGCGCCATGGCGAGTACAGGGCGAGCACAACTCGCCATGGCGAGCACATTTACTTGCGAGGCGAGTTAAGGCGGCCTAACCCCTCAGAGCTGACGTGGCAGAAACCCACTGGGGAAGAAAGCTCAACTCGCCATGGCGAGCACACCTACTCGCGAGGCGAGTTGAGTCAGAGAAAATAGTATAAAAGGCCTTTCATTCACATCAGGAGGGGGAATCATCATATATCCTACCATATTATTATAGGCTATTTTAGGAGAGAAACAGAGGAAAGACCAGAGAGACTCTAAAGAGTAAGGAGCGCAATGATTGAAGGAAGACACAAGATCATTGAGACATCATGGCTTGGTTCCATTCCATCTCTTCTTTTCTCCTTGTAAGGTTACCATGACAATGAGTAACTAAACTC
>Ga0315915_1007467_pt1 | contig 13054 bp, 9 predicted proteins | sample MpolbnodulesMG_FD_207738 | JGI IMG/M metagenome (GOLD analysis project Ga0315915, IMG submission 207738) | Medicago polymorpha root nodule microbial communities from Los Angeles, California, United States - branched nodules | ecosystem: Host-associated > Plants > Roots > Nodule | place: USA... | reverse complement strand
TTGGTTTATGCTTTTGAAACTACATATAATTGGATTAAACTAACAATATATGATCACATGCTTGAGCTGAACTAATGACAATGGTTTATAAGATGACTAGCAACAGTATGAATGAAAGTGACAGAAGCGGTGGCTTTGTCTTTTTTAGGCACAAGTGGTCTTTTTTTTCCCTTTTCTATATATTAGCAGTGCATGAATGAAAGAAAGAAACAAAACCTATCTGAAAAAGAAAAATAAAATATTGAAAGATAACCAAAGATAGCATTCGTGAAATTCTCGGGAGAAAATCTCTCGCGAGATATAGCAATGCTCATGATTTAAATCCTCATAATCAGAACCACAGCTTGCACAATACAATTGTTAATAATAAAACCAAAATAAGACGAATTTCGTGAAAAATCATTAAAATTATCCATGGGTACTTTAGCATCGAGCTCAAAAATGACATCATCTAAACTCAGCTCTACTACCCACACCATACCATGGCCTGCAAAAGATCATATGCCTCACCTTCCATAACCGTTAAAATATGAGAATAACACACCGTCTTAACTCGAACAAACATGTTATTATGATCTCACATGAACACAAATATGTTATTATGATCTCGCATGCGCATACCAAAATATTTATAAAAGATGCATCGACCTTGCATCAATAAAAATGGATTTCGAGAAATTAAACTTTCCATCCTTACTGAAACTTTCCTCCTAGAATCAGCGCAAACAAACAATACGATTCATTAAAAAGCTTGTTAATTTTGCTCGTACAGAAATGAGATTAAATGAAAGGATAACAAAATATTTCGAATAGAAAAAATTGACAAGCAATATCTAATGAAAAAACTTGTTTTATGTGAGAGCAAGAGGTTTTTTTTCTCTCAACCATCATGTTAAATGAATGTATGAGATTCTTCCTCGTCTTCTCGCCACCACATGCACATCGTATTGACGAACCTCCATCACACCACTACTGCGTCCCTCTCTTTTGCTTTTGCTGGGACATTTATGTAATGGAATGAAAATTATGAGTAAATATTTTGTTTCAAACCGCCAAGAAGTGCTCCTACATTCTTCTTCAGTACACGGTTGCTAATAGTATTGCCTATTTTTGAGACAAACTTAGAGGGGATGAAACCAGTATAATTAATGTTGGGGACTGCGGTTGCTATTTTGAGTTTTTATTTTTATATAATAATAATACAATACTATAAGTCTACCACATACAATGATTAGTTGTACTCTACACATGATCCACTCCAATTTATTTAGAAATAAGACGGGTATTGAATCAATACAAATAGGATTGATTAAATAGTTGAACTTGTATCTTTGATTTGAATTAAGCGTATTTGAAGGTAGCCTTGATGTCCCCGTAAATTTAAAAATCATGTGCTTACTGTGTTAGCTAAATGACAAAGATGGCATTGGTGCGGCCATTAAAGAACAAATGCGACGGAGATAACTTATGTTCTAAAATATTCCTCGAAAAAAACAAAAAAATATACGTGTTGAGATTTAAAATAAAAAAACATATTTGTTTAATAAAAAAAATATAAAGATAATTTACTTTTCTTTCAATTATAAAGATAATTTGGTTTTCTTTCAATTATACATTTCATTAAAATTATTCTAGTTACAATTTTATCTTTTTATAAAAATATTTAAATCTTTAAATAAATAAATTAATTAAATCTCATTGTAACAAAATATTTAAATCTTTAAATAAATAAATTAATTAAATCTTTAAATTTTTTATTTGAACGTAGATTTATCCCAAATGTATAAATAGATCCAATTAAAATATCATAAAATCTGCCGGTATATCTATGTTTGATGGATAAGTTTTCAGAGCAAGGGGGCATAATAAACACTATGAATGCAAAAACTCCCACCAAAGTTGTAATGACGCATTTGATAAAATACATGTCAAGCATACCCAACTGAGATCCCGGCTGAAGTTGCTCAAGTTCACACATGAAGTTTATAAATAATGACATCACATACACAGGACCTAGCTCCTTTAAATGCGAATCAATGAAAAGGCAATAGAGAATTTAAAAAAATGTAATTAATCGACTATTGCCTATATAATCACGACAAGTTATGCAGAGGAAAAAATAAATTTCTTTCGTAAAAGCAAATGAGATTTCAAGAGGGAGTTATTACGTCTAACATCATTGAATTTTTTAAAATAAAAAATATAAAGAAAAATTCAAATTTTTGAAGCTAATATGAACTTGAATACTTGATGATGAATTTTGGTAGAAACATAGCTCAGTGCAACTGTTTATAACAGCAGAAGAAAAAAACATAGAATAAATGAAAACTGTATTCTGAATTCATAAATGCCAACACAACTAATAAATAATCAAAACTGTAAACTTGCAACACAGTCTAAAGAACGCATCATTATCTCAAGCAATACTTGGCCAAAACAAAAGCTAGCTCTAGTGATAAAGGGCATACAAAGTTTTCAGGGAAATAAGATGACCATACAATTAATCTTCCTCCTCTCCCTCGTTCTCAGCAATGTTGAAGTACCTGAGCTCATAGATACTTCTATCTTTGTTTGAAGCAATCACTCTGAGCCAGTCTCTTACATTGTGTTTCTTCAAATACTTCTTTGTCAAATACTTCAAGTATCTACAATCAGTGAAATGTTAAACAAGTAGACCTTATGTTATTACTTGTGGTAAATCAAATTAAATAAGCCGAAAAACATCAAAATATAAGATTTGTCCAATTCTCTACAATCAACGAGATGTTAAACAAGTAGACCTTATGTTACTACTTGCAGAAATCAAATTAAATAAGCCCAAAAACATCAAAATATCAGATCTTGTCCAATTCCAACATGATATAAGAATGGTGCCAAGCTGTAATTATTATTATACTTTACATATACAGTGGAGCCAAGTAGTTATCATACTATACATTACATTCAGAAAAAAATCAACAGTGCCATGAATCCGAGGGAGTACTCATTTTACAACAAGAACATACAAAATAACCTTCAATGTATTAGTTTTGGTGATAGCCCAATACTGTATTCTGTAAATAAAGGCCCTGTTAACAGCTTCATAAGCTTTTTTAAACTTATTTTAAGCCAATAGAATGGTAAATACATAAACAATTTACCATAGATTTATCTTCTTTTTTAAATGCCTAATGCAAGCTTATACATAAGCTAAGGGCATGTTCTATAAGCTACAAATAAGCTGTTTATCCAAACAGGCTCTTGTTGTCGTTGAATATGCACCAAGTTGTTTTCATGACCTATCTTAGAGAACACATAAAGTAAGCTAAAAGTGTCTAATGAACAGTACCATAAGGTCTTTGTGCAAGTTCTCCCAAAAAGTCACGCAAAACTTATACCCAAAGACAAGCTCAAATAAGCCCATCCAAACAGACCAATAAATTGAAAACAAAATGACTATCAACTATCTTAAAAATACTCATCTTCACTAAACATAACAAATCAAATCAACATAAGAGATAAAACAATGATTTGTAAATGAATTATTACCTCTTGGAAAAGTTACTGTCAGAGGTAACAGTGATCTTGCTCTTCTCACGAGTAACGGTGACGGAATCACCTAGAGCACCGGCTTTGCCGCCGACCTTGATTCTCTCTTGAAGAAATTTCTCGAGAGAAGCAATGTCCATGATCTTGTCTTCCACTGGCTTAGCACAGTCAATGGTGAAGGTTGCACCCTTCTTCTTTCCCTTGGCACCAGCTGCGCTACCACGACTCATTTTTTTTCTTACCTTTTGTGAATCTGAACATCATCACATAGAAAACAACAAATAAACAATCGATTAACACAAAAATCAATGGAGATTCATCCGAGTTTATGGAAATGAAGATGAAAATATAATCTATTCGTACAAGAAAGAGAATTACCGTTCGAAGGTTTGAAGAGAGACCAGCGGCGAGGGTTGCAAGAGATGAGAGCAGCTTTAGGTGTTTAGGGTTTTCATATGTGATTTTATATGCTGGGTTTCGAGATTGGATCGTATATTGGGCTGACCTAGTATTTTATTTGGTGGAATTGTTATATTCCTTTTTGCACTCTTCATGTTTTTCTTACACTCACCCCTTTTGTAAATTAAAACATGTTTTAAAACTACTTTTTTCAAAAAACAGAAGAAATATAAAAAATACTTTTCTAAACTTAAAATTCTATTTCTCTGTCGTTGTAATTCAGAGTTGTCTTTCACAATTTCGATGTCATAGACGAAATCAAAGATTAATGTCCTTATAATCTTGAAGTTGTTTTCTTTGTATATTTTTTGTTGCAACGTTGTTTCTTTACTTATAATCAATGTTGTTTGAAAAGCGTTTTCAATATCGATCGATATAAATTAAAACAAGATGATTTAATATGTTTTATCATATAGCAAATTTCTATTTAAGAAAATATCACCCAATAGATGCAACAATAACATTGAATAGTTTCCCTAAAATTTGATTTTGACTCAACTGTTAAAATATAACCCCCTTCCATTCTAAAATATTTGAGCTATTTATTCATTTCATTGAATTTATTATTGTTTGATCCATTCTAAAATGATCCGCTGTTAGTGATTCACTACAAGTCGTCCGCTATTAGATAGTTTTATTTTTTTGACAACTCGCTATTAGATAGTTTATCAACATTTTTGCTAAAATTTTCCAATAAAAAAATATTTCGAGTACTCAATGACAATGTGTATATAAAAAAAAAAAAAAAGTAGCGCAACTTCGAGAAGTGTCTAAACTCTTGTATGAAAAACAAGTGTCCAAATTCGAAACTCCTCACAGAATCTGCTATTGCGCTGCGTACTCCATTTCGTTTCTCAAGTTACACTATTCAGCCTTCTTTCCTTTGCACGCTTCTAATCTCAGGTACTTGTTTTAAGAACTCTGTCTTTTTAGTAGATTTTTATTTTATTTTTCTTCAACCATTTCCTTTGTAGATATCATTTTTTGCCTTATGTCCCCTAAAATGTTGATTTGAATTGATTTAGATATATCATGATCTAGTGATCTTAATTCACTCAACCAATTCCTGTTGATTTTACGTACAACTTCATTTCATATTCCTTTTTCTTACATGCTGTTATTTACGATTAATTTTATATATTCAACTATAATTCTTGTGTTTGATGCATTTTCATCAAAAGAAAAATTATCTCATGATATTTTGTTCTCTTTATTGATAGCTGCGTAAAATGGAAATAGTAAATTGTTTTGCAAAAGCAAATTTTCTTGTTTAATTACCATCAGCTGCTTGTAATTGTATAACTATCCAATAAAGACTATCACATATATATTGATCTATCCGAATTATTGATATCCTACTCACAATAATCATACCATCAAGAACAATTTAGATTAAAAATAATAAAAAACTCGTTTCTCATTATCATAAACAAGTCCATAGTTTTAATCAAGGACATTATCAAATTAACTATTTCACTAAACATTATCAAATTAACTATTTCACTAAACAATAAAAACAAGATCATGAATATATTCTATGAAGTCTAAAATTGGTTACATAATTGATTGGATCTTGGGCATCTCCAACAATATTTGATACACTATTTAGTATAAAATGTTGTCGATTGGCGGCTGTATTGTTGCGGAACTTGAACAAATCATTTGTTTCCATGATCTGTGATTGACAACTCTATATTAAATTGTTTAGTTTAGTTATTAGAGGTAAATTGTCTATGAAGTTTCAACTTAATGGTAAGAGTTTGAACCAATAATAATTTACATTTTCCCCCATATTATTCTTTAAAAGTTTCTAGAGGTAAATTAGTTGTGTATCTTGTGTAGCAAATTAAAAATCATATGATTTTTATGTACCGCAGATGTTTAACAATATAATTTCAAACGTGCTTCAGGAGAAAATGAGTCGCCGATCAAGTCAAACAATATATGTAGGCAATCTTCCTGGTGACATTCGTTTGAGAGAAGTAGAGGATCTTTTCTACAAGGTTCGTATACATATCTGGACTACCAACATCAACAAAAATGCAGACATGGGTTATCATCGTGATAAGATTTTTTCTTGAACCTTTAGATATTTTTTTGGGTTGTAAGATATATTTCTTTTATGGTTTCTTAAATATCTAGCACTATTTTCTTCATGAATATTGAATATTATATTAGTTTACTATTTGGACAAGTTTTTGTCTCATTAGAAAAGTTGATGGTCATTTACACAGTTTTTTTTTTGTTGTTTAAAGCATCATTGTATATCAATATATCTAAGTTGATGTTCAATTGGTCTGCTAATTGCTTTTCCTGCCATATGATTGCAGTTCGGTCCTATCGTTGACATTGAATTGAAGATTCCTCCAAGACCACCGGGTTATGCTTTTGTGGAGGTATGTCCAGGTTTCTTGATGTAAATCATATAAAGGAGTGTCTTTCATGTTTTTCAGGTCCCTTATCCCATCTTAATAGCTATTGAATGTTATATATTGCAGTTCGAGGATGCTCGTGATGCTGAAGATGCAATTCGTTATCGAGATGGATACAAGTTTGATGGCTTTCGATTAAGAGTTAGTACATTTTCCCGCTCCTATGGGTTATGACTTATGACACTGGACTAGCTAATAATCTTGTGAACTTTCCATTTCGGACTGTAGGTTGAACTTGCACATGGTGGGCGGGGATATTCATCATCAGTAGACCGCTATAGTAGTTATAGTAGTGGTAGCCGTGGAGTTTCCAAGCATTCTGAGTATCGTGGTATACACTATGTATTACTTTTTAAAACAAGATTCGTAGTTTTAGTTTTTTGTTTTTGTAGTTCAGGCCAGCTATTTTTTTCCTTCTATTTCCCATTTGTAATAAAGTATAATGTTTTTGCTGACCTCCTCTCTCTCTCTTTTTTTTTTTTTTGTAGTTTTGGTCACTGGATTACCTCCTTCGGCTTCATGGCAAGACCTGAAAGTATGACTTGTTTATTTTTCTTATAATTGTACATTTGTTTGCATGATAAAGGGTTAACTACTTCCTGTCACTGTCTTGGATCACAATTTAATATGCAATATATACTAATGGGGGTTTATTGATTAGGATCACATGCGCAGAGCTGGTGATGTATGTTTCTCTCAAGTTTTCCGTGACCGAGGTGGTAAGTAGCACAGTATCTAACTTGAATTAATTTTTTTGATTGCAAGATTGGTTGGATGTTCCAGTTTGAGAAAAAATATCAAGAACTTGCATCATAGGGACTGGGAAAATACTCAAAACAGTTTAATCAACACTTCAGCTCTATTAAGGGCTAAATAATCATAACAGTCAATTAATTAATCCAACCTAAAGCACTTATGATGGGAGTTCTCTTTTATATAATTTCAAATAATGGTTTTGATATCAGTGCACAACTTGGGATTTTAAGTTTGAGATCAAGGATGTCTATGTTTCTGCATCCCTGGAATTTCATATATTTGATTCTTATCTGTTACCTTAATTTTTACAACAAAATTGTTCTCAAACTTCTCTACAATTTGTATGCAGGCATGACTGGGATAGTGGAGTATACAAATTATGAAGATATGAAATATGCTGTAAGTTTTCTAAACATGTATCTACTACTAGTAGTTATCAGGTTCATCTGACTTGACCCCCCTAACCTAGATTTGTGGTGACTGTCATTGTCATACTGATACACATTTTCTTGTTACAGATTAGAAAACTTGACGACTCAGAATTCCGAAATGCGTTCTCTCGGGCATACATACGAGTGTGTGAAGATTTATTTTGGTTGCATTCTTCTCTATGATTATTTTTTTTTATTGCTCATTCAAAAACTACTTTGGTTCTTTCAGGTGAGGGAATATGATCGACGGAGATATTCTAGGAGTCCCAGTTGTGATACAAGGAGGAGTTATTCTAGAAGCCCGAGCCGCAGTCCATATATGTCACGAAGTCGAAGTCGCAGTCAAAGTTATAGCTATAGTAGCAAGAGCAGCAGAAGGTTCATTACATTGTCATTTTTTAATTATAATTTGGTACGCCTGTTTTGTAACTTTAAATAGTTGACTAAATTTTTCATATTTTGCAGCTTGTCTCCAAAAGTGAAACGCACTCGGCGGTCTTTATCCCGTTCAAGGTCAGTTTCTACTTTATTGTTGACATGTCTGAATTCTGCAACTCTTCTCTAATGGAAATAAGAATTTTTTAAAAGAGCAAAATATACAACTTGAGCAAGGATAAGACATCCTTCCGTGGCATGAAAGACTACAAACAACCAAAACATACAAACAATAAATTGTTCTTCTGTCTGCATTTAGCAAAAGTATAATCCCCATGAAGCAATCATGCTCAGTTTCAAAATTTTAGCTTTACCTCTTGCTTTATTGTGTTAAATGTTGCTTTTGCTTTGTTGGATCTGTCCGGTTGTAATCTTCAGTATCTTTTTGTCTAATGAAAGAACAACAGTTGACCTTTGAGACAGAGAGTTCTCTATTTGGCAAAAATGGAAACTTGGCTTGTTAAGTATACAAGAAAAATATTTTGTTTCATATAATCAGGAAGTTCGGATAATGGAAATGTTGTTTCATATATTTGACATCTATGATATCAGTCAGTTGGTTTATACCTATGCATGCTACTTCCTCACTATTCTTTTCTTATTGGGAGCTAAATCTACATATGTGCATTTCTCTTGAGGAGTTGAATTTTTTGTAAGCTAATTTTCAACGATGTTTTCTATGGCATTTACTATTACATTCAAATGCTCTTCTCTTTTTCCCTTTTTGTGGCAGTTGATGGAAAGGTCTGTTTTCCTAAATTTTTGGATAAATTTCAATTAATTATCTGAAAGTGAACATTTCATTATGTTATCCACACTGTTGATCTCATGAAACCTATTGACCATACGTTTGTCAGCACGATACTTATACTTAATATATTGAAAGTTGGAGGGGGCAAGGGGACAGCATTGATGTTGTTTGTCAAGTTGGCCCCTAACTACAATGTTCATTAGGGTTCTACTTGTTTGTTTTCTAGACGATGACTTTTTGCAGCGACCTTGGGGCATGTGGTGCTCAAATTCTTACTACTTTGTGGTCTAAGGTAATACCGTTTTATTGATGAGCACCTGTGGGTCACCTGCTGTGAAAATTGATACTTGTTGTGTTAATATCTGAATTTAAGGCATGGTGTACCATTTGTAGACTGGAAAGCAGTAGTGATAGATGAGTTGCAATCTAAAAGCTGGATCACCGTGATTAAGAACTAATGGGACCAGCTATTGCAATCCAACGCTGTTACAATTCAAAAACTACTTCAACATAATCTGTGTTCTAATTTTTGGGTTATACTCCTCTCCTCTTTACGGTTTCTCTTATTGTTGTAGTGGCTTGTTAATTACATCTTCCCCTTAGCTTCTCCAAAGTATCAATAACTGCGAGCTATAGATTCTGAAGCAGTTGTTCAGACTTGTGCTATTTGCTTTTCACTATTCTGAATGCTAAATCGAACCGTTGGTCGAAATTTTTTGCAGGTCATTGTCAAGATCAGAATCTGCAAGTTCATCTGTAAGTGTATTCTATCTTGTCTTACATTTCATTAATATCTAAATTAGGGAGGAATGAAATGAAAATGCACAACCGTATTAAATTTCTTGACATTTGTAAGAAATTTGTTCATATTTATAATGATCTTATGCCCTTCTATATGTTATCACCTATGCCAATAACTGCCATAGTAAAATTTCCCTATTGTAATAAATTTCTTGACCCTTTTATATCACCTATGCCAAGTAATAACCATAGTAAAATTATCTTTCTAGAGGATAGTTTACATGACTATCAAATTGTACTCTGATGTAATTTAGTTTAATGGCTTTGCTTGTTTGTGTACTATGTAGCCTGAACCTCGCATGAGCCGAAGTCCAAGGAGCTTATCACAATCTCGTTCACCTTCGGTATGTTTACTGCCTCTCAATCCTAATTCATATAGGTGAATGCAAAATTCTTCATTCTACTTATGTTAAATCTGATTAACAGGTGAGATCTGAACGCAGCCAATCTGTCAACTCTGGAGACCGTTATTGAGCATGTATTATACGTAATGCTTTTCTTAACTTGATAGGCAAGCATGGGAAACTTGATTATTATTCCTATGTAGACCAATATGTAGCTTTGTATTTATAAATAAACTTTGGCAGGGGTTCTTGTAGTGTATTTAAAGTGGCGATTAAAACTATAACTGAATTGATCTGTATTGCCAACTCTCTGGATTTTACAAACATTTTGCCGTTGCATGGAAGCTACCCTTGTAGTAGTCTTACCATTCTTTGAGCTCGTATGATAATTGGATGGGTTTGTTATTGGAACTGATATTCTATTTAATTCACCCATATTTTATCTCATTCTACTTTTGTGCATTATTACCACATATTTGATAGTGTAATCAGTTGTTTTACGTTAGTTTGTCATTACAGTGAGTAGTTTCTCCCAAATTAGTCGGTGACGATGTGAATGGTGTTCTTTTAATCATTGACAAAAACAATTGAAGTGCTGCCATATCTTAATCATTAACAAAAACAATTGAAACACCATGCACAGCCTTACACGCTGCCATATAACAATTGAAAAACGAAGTGCTGCCATATTTTAATCATTGACAAAAACAATTGTAATGAGTAACTTGTCTTTACAATGAGCAGTTTAATCCACCGTAATCAAACATTCGCAGTGCTCCCACGGCGTTCTTTTAATCATTGACAAAATCAATTGAAACACCGTGCACCGCCATGCACGCCATCAGCTCATCAAGTCTCTACCTTTTCAACGGCAAAGTACATGTGTAAGTGTGTTGTGCCTATCGAACATCACCTCTTTGAATATCACAAACTACCATGTCTGACAACCTAAGATCACAACCGCCCCACCACAGAAAGATAACCATAGAGTTGGTGATGGAATGCGAGGAGTGAGACAGTCTTGGAGGCAACAAAGATACCAAGGATGGTGCATCAATAATACGATATAGAACCACTGCACATTCATCGTGGCCATTATAATAAATAAAATAGCCTAACCAGTTAAATTAGTTAACAAGAAAAGGGGTGAAATAAATTGATTACATGGCGTAGCATAACAGCGTGTGTTGAGTTTGTATTTAGCATTTTGTCAAAGGGTACAATTTTGTTGATCATATCGTATAAAAAATTAATGACCAGTGTTATCTTAATGCAAATAAGCACATAACTTGTCTCCACTGGGTAGCTAGTGCTTCTATGCCAAGTGCATTTCTGAGCTTCCGTTCTGAAACAGAGTGAAGACTTACTTGAAACTTCATTATAGAAAACAACTATTCACATACTAATATAACAATGACAGGCACATTGACAATGAATCAGCAGCTTGCATTTACCACATACGATGCTTATCAAACATACCATCCACCCGGTCTTAAATATAGACAAAAATATATCTCTGTATTTATTTATTTTGCTTATATTTGAGAGTAGGAGTACTTCAGAAGTACAACATTGCCAGTGGAAAGTAGAACCTGGATAGCATCAGATTTTGAAATACAATGTAAAATGAACATATAGAAGCCCAGAAAGTAGGCCAAATGAACATATAGAAGTCCAGAAAGTAGGCCACTTCTATACCGTAACGAAATACTTTGATACAAGAACTCTTCAATTTGAACAGCACACTACCTAGACGGCACAAACCTTTCTAATCAACAGAATAACAGGAACAACAAAACAGAAGCCGGTGAAACTATTACAGTACTGTACTTCAGCGCAAACTGCAAGCATAACCTGCTTGTCAAATGTCACGAGAGTCAAAGATGAATGATTCAAAATGTCAGTGACAAAACAAATGCGACACAATGAGGTTCTCCTTGGGACCAAATCCAGTCTTTGAGAGAACCAGATTGTTGGTGGCCAAACATTTCTAGAGTAGCCATACATAGGGTCAAAGAAATTCTAATTCTACTTAATCTCTACTCCTCAAAATTGCAGGCTACGAAAGCCTCACTCACAGCACAGTACCACAACAACCTTTTCTTGGTAAACAACAGAGCGGAATGATTAGAATTTAGGGCTCATAGTGGTCAGCGGAAGGATGATCTATAAAATAATCCAAAGCGCTAAATTCAGAGTTAACATCGAACCCGAGTCTCTACTTATGTACATCATTGATCATTCCATTGGATGCATCACAATTTAAAAATCTGAACTTAAATTTGCTTTTATCAAAACCAAAATCATAAACAGATTTCAAATTTCAAACGGCATACAAGGCTATATCAAACAACATATTTTTGAGAAAAAATAAACATGAGGGGATTTATTCCCACTGACATACATGATTATTTAAACATACGATAAAATTTATTTGTAAATTAGAAGTCCTTGTAATAGATTTCCCAAAATCATCATTTCCTACAAAACAAGATTTTAACTATAAAAAGTTTGAAAGGAAAGAGTGCCAGGGGAAAAGATCAATCTCTTGATAGAAATTTCTTAATGTAATATCAAATCGTATGTTCAAAATCATAATCCTCCATCTGCATCATAAATTACCAGCCAAAAGTAGAAAAGGAGACCATATACTTGTCAACAAGAACCGTCTCGATCTCATCAAGTAACAATGTTGGGGCGGCGAGAATGTTGAGCTTACTAGAAAAGGCTCGGAAGCTTGCTGGTTACAACATGTGAGACCCAATGACAACTGTCCCGATTGCATATAAGAACAAGTTTTGTATGAGTCATATTAGCGAGGTGTATTGAATCATGATTCTAAGGGATTTTAAAAGACATTTTTATTATAAATTTTTTTTGTGGTATTACTCTTTTCAATTTAAAAAAAGTCTTGTGTTATTCAATCAAGATTCTTTGTCATTTTAAAAAAGTTTTATGGTATACTATCTATCTATCTAAAATAAATAAGAGTTTTTATTGAGATTTTTTAAAAGAGTGTGTTATGATATTTTTTCAATTATTTCTTAAAATTCATAAAATCTGTTGAAATCTCTTGAAATCCATAAAATCATTTCAAATCCTTTAAAATCTTATAAA
>Ga0315915_1007466_pt1 | contig 13056 bp, 8 predicted proteins | sample MpolbnodulesMG_FD_207738 | JGI IMG/M metagenome (GOLD analysis project Ga0315915, IMG submission 207738) | Medicago polymorpha root nodule microbial communities from Los Angeles, California, United States - branched nodules | ecosystem: Host-associated > Plants > Roots > Nodule | place: USA... | reverse complement strand
CCGAACTTATATTAGACTCTCCTTCATACACATGAATACCTTCTCCAAATCCAATTCACAACCAACAAGAACAAGCCATAACCTTTTCCCCATTACCAACAACCATACAAATAAGCCCTGAGGTCACTGTTTCAGAACCAGTAGTAGTGCCAAATTCGACTTCAAGTTGCGGTAATGCTCCTTCCGCAGGTATACTTTCTTCGACTAGCACAAACACTAGATCTTCTACTGCTAACCCATCTCGCAGTCCCATTCATACCAGATCCAAGAGTAACATTTTCAAACCGAAAAAAATCTTAGTGGCTACAAAACATGATCTGCCAGAATACATTGAACCATCAACAATTACTCAAGCTTTAAAATTTCCTGAATGGCGACAAGCTTGCTCAGCAGAATTTGATGCTCTCTTACACAATGGCACTTGGACATTGGTACCCAAGATCAACAATCAAAATAGTGTTGCCTGCAAGTGGTTATTTAGAGTCAAGAGAAATCCTGATGGTACAATTGCCAGATACAAAGCTAGACTAGTTGCAAAAGGCTTCACTCAAACGCCCAACATAGATTTTAAAGAAACATTTGCACCTGTGGTAAAACCTCAGACAATCAAAATTGTCCTCACCATAGCACTTGCATGTGGCTGGCCAATGCACCAACTTGATGCCAATAATGCTTTCCTTCAAGGAAATCTCACCGAAGAAGTCTATATGCAACAACCACTGAGTTTTATCCACAAAGATTTTCCAAATCACATTTGCAAACTACGTAAAGCAATCTATGGTCTTAGACAAGCTCCTCGTGCCTGGCATGAAGCACTCAAATCATATGTAGTCTCCTATGGGTTTGCAACAAGCTGCAGCGACTCCTCCTTATTCATTTACATTAAGGATGGAGTTCAATCTTTCTTACTTGTGTATGTTAATGATCTCTTGATCACAGGCAGTCATGATCAATTCCTAAAACAGTTTATGAAAGAATTGTCCAACAAATTTTCCCTCAAATATCTTGGTTTCCCTCACTACTTTCTTGGTATTGAGATTGTACCCACAAAGAACCGTTTGTTTCTGAATCAACACAAGTATATACGTGACCTACTGGAGAAGTTCAACATGGCAAATGCAAAACCCACAAATACTCCACTGTGTACTACCACATCTCTAAAACTGGTTGATGGTTCCGCTACAACAGATGCAAAACAGTTTCGAAGTATCATCGGGGCACTACAATATGTCACCTTGACTCGCCCAGACCTCTCTTTTCCGATCAACAACCTGTCCCAATTCATGCATCAACCAACAGAAACTCATCTGCAGCAGCTCAAGCGCACACTAAGGTACCTCAAACAAACCATCAATCATGGCCTGCAGCTCAAAAACCCCAAGATTTTAAAACTTGAAGCATTTAGTGATGTCGATTGGGGAGGGAACCTTGATGACAGAACTTCAACATCAGCATTCATCATCTATCTTGGGGGAAATCCAATCTCTTAGATGTCAAAACGTCAACGCACAGTAGCAAGGTCGTCGACGGAAGCGGAGTACAGGTCAGTAGCTCATACGGCTGCAGAAGTGAGGTGGATAAGCCACCTCCTCGGTGAACTTTGAGTCACCACTCCAACCCCAGTCCTATTGTGCGATAACATTGGAGCTACTTACCAATGTGCCAATTCAGTATTTCACTCACGGATGAAGCACATTGCTCTTGATTATCATTTTGTGCGTCAACTGGTTCAGAATGGTCAGCTACAGGTTTCCCACATTTCCACGAAGGATCAATTGGCAGACATTCTCACAAAACCCCTCACGCCTACATTTCACTCTAATTCGAGACAAGATGGGTGTCATTGATGGAAACCCCATCTTGCGAGGGCGCAATAAATATAATATATAAATTAATAATAGAGATAATGATAGAGTTTGTTACTTGATATCACTGTCACAATATGCTCCACTGTCTTAGGAATAGATTATGCAACAACCAGAAGTTATGCGTTCCACTCCTTAGATTTAGGAACAGAAGTTCCTCACTTGTATCTTTATATGCTGCTGTATTTCTCTATTGCAAATATTAGAATCTAATATCATTTTAGTATCCAAAGGTTGTAAATTTCAATTAAATGAATAACAACTCATTTTCACCTTACAATCCTTTGGATAAATATCATATTATGTTGATTTCTATCAACAACACATGCAATAGCAGATCCAAAGTGTGTAGGAGAAGCCTCAAATGAGCTAGATAGTTGGTTAGATTTTCTGTTTTGCTTAGCTGTACCTTCGGTTTAGATGTTAGCTGAGGTGTACTCTTGGCCTCTACATTCATAATCAAGTTAAGTTGAATCTTACATATTTGAGTAATATTCATGCACATTGTCACATGATTCGCATTGGTATGCAGTTTGGGCATGAGTTTGCGGCACACAACATGAGAAGAATTTAGTACAAGGTATAAAGTTTCGGTACATGTCAGTTCGTAGTACTAGTACTATCTAATTAAGTATCGTAACCTCTCTTATTATTGCAAAAAAGTAGTGTCCATTATCTAAAATATTTTTTATATTCACTTTTTTCTTTTTTATCTATGTTATTTTGCAAAATCTTCATTTTTCTTCGATCTTCACCCACTTGTCTCGGTTCGTCAGTTTCCATGGATAATAGGGGAATTTGTACAAATTAATTCACAAAAGTATCACGAACTGGTACACAAGTATCAATCCGTGGTTCACAACATGTTATATTACCATGTTCATGAATTTCTATCTATGCTTCCGCGTCACTCGTAGTTCCTTTTTTTATTTTTTATATCTGATTCATACTCCTTCCATGATTCAATTCAATTCATACTTCTTGGATTCGCACTTCTTCTATACAAGTTCTTCTTACTCAATTCAATTCGCTTTCTCTGTCATTCCTGCTTCTTGATCAACTCAATGGCGAGTAATCAAGATTAAATTCTCATGGCTGGAAGATGAAGATGCGGAGATCCCTTGACTTGATTCTAGGGGACAAGAGTAGGAACGGGTTGATAACAATTTGGCATTTTGCGCTAGAGCAAATTTTCATAATTTATATTTCTGAGTTATGACTTAACAAGTTTTCCTTTATATTCTATAAAAAAAAATCTACTTTAAAAGAAGTAAATGAAACACAGAGTAGTTATTATTTATTTTACAGATGTGTTCCACAAAGCTAAAGTAAGCTCACAAATACATTCCTTGTACACTATATAATGATAGTTATAGTAATTATTTATGCAAATGATCACATAACTTCTACAAGTGTGGTGACCAAATCCAAATCTAAGCAACTCATGAAGTATAGTATCCTTATAAAATTTTACTTAAACTGTAGTACTAGCAAGCTCAATATTGTTGTCTTCTGAACTGTTATCCCCTTTATGATGGACCTGAATTTGCTTATAGGTGTAAATTTTAGCACAAATCAAGTAGTAAATGAGATTAATAAACTGCAAGAGTGTGATTAGCCAGTAAAAGTATTCCAACTTCCCCTTGTTGAGATTATTATCAGGAAGCCAATTGGTACCATTAGGCCCTGCAGTAAACTTGTGTACCAAGGTAACCAAAAGTGTGCTGATATAGTTCCCTAGAGAAATTGATGTCCAAAAAAATGCCATTGCAGTACTTGTCATACTCTCAGGAGCTTGGTCATAGAAAAATTCTAAATGCCCAATTGACATAAAAGCTTCAGCCATTCCATGAAGGCTATATTGTGGCACAAGCCAAAACACTGAGATTGGGATTATTTCACTAGAGTGTTCGACGAGTCCGTGTTCCATAGCTACCTTCTTTCGTTTCATTTCGACGAATCCAGCAACGAAGGTAGCAAAAAGTGAGATCACAAACCCAATTCCCATTCTGTGAAGGAAGCTTATACCACGGTCGAGTCCAGTGAATCTACGGGCCACTCGGATTAAGACACGGTCATAAAGGGCAGTGGTGAAGAGCATTGTGAGGATGGTGAATACAGACATGGACCCTGCTGGGATTTGGAATGATTTGGTTAGGTGTCTGTTCATAGTTTTGGCTTGTTGGAGGGAGAAAGTGCTTTGTTGGGCATATGCTGTGATTAGAAGAATGCCTGATGCCCATATTGGTCCCATCCTGATTATTGATTTCAATTCCTCCACTCTGTGAACAGTTGATAGCCTCCATAAGTCTGGTGTTTTGATATTGTCTTCCTCTGTCACTATTGCTGCCTTGTCCAAAAATCTGGATTATAAATTTATAATTAGTTTATTATTTTGTATAACATCACAACATTTGGTAGATGATTTTGTTAAAAAAAAATTGGTATAGAATCAGATACTAAAAAAGTAAAATTAGTGATGAAAATTGATAACAAGGACTGGCTCAGTAATCTTTAAAAATAAGAGAGGCCTAAAACAAGTTTTGGTATATGAGGTCTTTTTTATCAGCATACCATTTTTCTCATAGAATTTAATGAAAAATACTTTCTTTTTGTTTGTAGGCCTAATGTGAGGGCTTTAGTAGTCTTACCCTTTGGACGACAAATAACATAAAAGATATCCTCTACTTTTTTCCGACACTAAAATTAGAGACAATTTTGAGTTAAATTTCGTATTTTAATATCAAAATTTACTTTGCTAGTTTAAATGCTTTTTTGGTACAAGCTAATTATTGAAGACAAATACTGAGAAGATGGAATCAAATTTGGGAAATTAGCCACTTTAGTCCCTGAATGGGAAAAGAGTAGTCACTTTAGTCCTTGAATGCAAAGAAATTGCAAAACAGTCCCTAAAAGTAGACTCTGTTGGTCAATTTCAGAGACTAAAGTGACTAATGGAGTTTACATTCAGGGACTAAATTGACTAATGAAGTCTGCATTTAGGAACTAAATTGACTAACAAAGTCTACATTCAGGGACTATTTTGCAATTTATCTGCATTTAGGGACTAAAATGACGACTTCTTTCCTATTCAAGGACTAAAATGACTAATCTCCCAATCAAACTTACTTGAAAAAATAGAGGAAGAACACCATATATTATACTAACTTGTGTAGCAAGTTATCACAGCTTACAAGGTTATATTGAATTGTAAATGGTTGTAATTGTTTCCTTTAATCTTGGGGGAGTTAGTTATGATCACATAGGGTTGATCACACCATAGCTTAGCATGTTTAATCATAGATTAAGTATGAATACTTGTAAGCTTGTACATTAGTTCATTATGTTAAAATTAAATACATTTCACGCTATAATTTCTCTCACATTCTCTCTTTTTCTTCTATCATTTTATGATTTGCTCAACACTATTTTAACATTTTTAATGGTGACGATTGTGTAAGATAGTTTGACACAAATTATGTATTTTAAAATTAGACTTTCATTTAACTACTTATACGAATTTGTATATATAAGAGATTTAAAGATGATTTTGGTGGTTGTGGGTAAAGTCAAGGTGCGGAGAGATAAAGAGGTTGAGGGGGCCTGCCTTGAGGGGGGTTCCTTGCCCCAATCCTTCCCGGGTGGCTCCCTGGGTTCTCTCTTGGCCTTCCTCCTATGGTGGCAGGTGTTCTGCGCTCTTTTTGGTGGATCCGTGCTCCTTTTTTATTTTCCTGTTGTAGTTTTCTCTTCCGTTTCTAGAGACCTTTTGTTTTTCTGTTTTTGGTGTTTCTTTGGTGGCTCCCGTGGGTTCTGCGTCCGGCTCTTTTGTCGAGCGGGGGGTGGTACTTTTGGGTTGTGAGCGTCCTTTGGCGGCTCCTTTCGGTGTATTTATACAGTTATTTTTCTTTCTATATTTTTATATATATTCTGCCATCAAAAAAAAAAAGATATAGAGGTTGAGTGTGTATTCTGTAGATTTTATATTTTTTTTGTTGGAGTCCAGGGTTCGAACCATAGACCTTGCATATATTATGCATTGTCTTTATCAACTGAGCTAAACTCATGAGGACATACTTTTAGTAATGACTAGTTTTTATCAGAGAACTTATGAGATAATTTTTCACTTCCAACCTTTTTTTTCTCAAAATAAGAGTCAGAGATCAGACTTTTAACAAATTGCTTGAGAGATGAAACTCCTTTATCGCTTGGACGATATATTTTTTCCATATTTATTGAACTGGGCTGAGTATAGTGGATGGATATGCACAAGAGACTAGTGGTGTGTGTAAATTGGTCCTATAATAATGATGATTAATTTAGCTCATAGTTCACGACAAAACAAAGTGATGGTCAATGTCTTATCTATGGCCCACCGAAAGAAGCAAAGAGCATCTCGCAAATAGGAATAACAATAGATCAGGCTGGTTTACAAAGAGTCTACAACTTAATCTACAAGAGATCAGATTTACAAATTTTTCAAAGCTTATTTAGTAAAAAAAAAAAAATCAGACCACAAGTTATAAATAAAGCCTCTACTTAAATAAATATATTATTATATTATATACTTTGAATTAAATTATAAATTTGTTAACCTTTATGAGTAATTTAAATTTATTAATATACACTAATTTTTTTGTATGTTTAAATATATTAGTATACATTAAAATTGAAATATGATATAATATAAAGTAACATTCTCTAAAAATTCATGTTGAGTATAAAAAAGATTAATTTCATTGATCTATTACTTCGATAGTCTATTTAAATTTATATTATATTTCTTATTTAAAGATTTGATTTGAAAAAGATGTTAGCTTTTTAACCGACATAGCATGAGAAATGAACTCCGAGGATTGTGTGGTGAGACTAATCTTCAAGATGTGTGTTTGTAAAAATCAAATTCGAATTCTTTTCTTAAGAGGGTCCTACTGTGTCCAATCATTGCTCACCTAAGGCCTTTATTAACTCAATTATTGAAACACTCATATGATTGATGATGTGCTTTATTTTTCGGTACAAACTCATATGATATGCTTTATCAAGGAAGGAAAAGGTGTGTTAAAAAACATTATGGAAGGAAAATATAAGAGATACATAAATTAATTACCATACTTACTTGAACTGTTCAGAATGAAGCAGCTTCCCTCCCAAAGAAATTGAGGCATCAAGTTCATCATTTTGGTATAACACCGTAGAGTTAGGCACTTTAGGTATCTTCCTCTTACGAAAAGCAGCCACACCCACTTTTACAAGTCGGGTAAACGGGCTTCCTTCCGGGTTCAAATTCCGGTAAAATGGATATCCACCAATGAATGCAATTATTGAGATGAACATTGCCAATGTGGGGATTCCAAGGCCCCATCCCCATCCAACATTGTCTTGAATATAAACTAGAACAGTCACAGCCACAAGTATAGCTGTTCCCATGACAAAATAGTACCAATTAAAATAAGTCCATGTCCTTGTTGTTTGTTTTGGATCCGATTCATCAAATTGATCGGCTCCAAACGCTACCACGCAGGGTCGGATCCCACCCGATCCGAGTGCACTTAGTAGAAGTGACACATATAGAATAGCGAGTTGTCCTGTACTAGCTTCCTGGCATACCTCCTCCCCTTTACAAGGTGGTGGTCTTAATTGTGGAAGTACCGCTGATGTAGTCAAACTAATCATACCCTGATTATTAAAAATCACAAAAATTTCGACAAATTAGAATTAAAAAACTTTCAATAAGGACTAATCATCATTAAATAGTGGTGAATTCAAGGTATTTATAACATAGACGTTAAAAAAAATATATTGGCTTCAATCATCATCATACGTATGTTCACATTCCATTGATAGAGAAAACCATGACATTACATGTTTAATGCATTGCACACACAAAAGATATACTCAAACATCTACATGAGTACATACTATTTTCAACAAAAAAAAGAAAAGCATACTATCATGATTCATTTAGGTCTGCATAATTCTATTAAAATATTTATTCTTTTTTTATCTTCAATTTAGTATAGTAACCTTTGAGGTTTCCATTAAAAGTAATATAGTAACCTTTGAGGTCTTCAAAGTCTAAAATATATTTGAACAAAACTTTAAAGAATTACTGTCTTCAAATTCTAGTGTCAAAGACAATACTCATGTAAACACTCCCTAATTTCATGTGAATTATAACTCAGTTGATGATGGTAGGAAGATTATATTATATATGTAAGAGTGGAGATTTGAATATACTAGATTCCTCATTTATTCATCATAAACAAATGAAATTATAGTGATTAGACTACTTGAAGAAAAAGAAAATGAAATGGCGATGTTTAAAATTTTACTAAAACCTCTAAAAAAAATTCACTAAAAGTTTTGTAATTTTTTTTATTGAAATAAAAGTTTAGTAACTTTTGTAATAAAAAAAATGAAAAACAAGAAAACACAACCCCAAAAAATTTCAAACCGGACATGAAAACTAAGTTGGTCCCTTAAGGTTAAAATATGGCATTAGTATCCTTTAATGTAAACTTTTACAAATTAAAATGTTAATAAAATATATCGATATATAAATATAAAAAAAATCATTATTTTAAATTTCAAGATTTACGGTGCATATCTATTTAATATTAACTATTCATTTTAACTATGAAAAAAAAAACTATTCATTTTCATGAACGGGTAAGATTCTTTATATCATTGTACCCAAAAAAAATAGTTTTTTTTTGAAGAATAGTTATATAATATCAATTCTAACTGAATTCATATATTAAAATATGTTTGATTTTTTATTTTCTGAAGGAAAAAAATCGATTTGTTTAAGCAAAATAATTTATGAGAGTACGGGGGGATATACATCAATCCATTTAATCAAGATCCCCTCAAATAAAAAATCCATTTCATCAATTCTAGTGTTCTAACATGGTTGTAGACACCCAACTAGGTTATAACACCAATTCGAATATTGCTTTTTCTTGGCACACATTGCGCTGAGTGGAGGATCTTTTGTCGTTTAATATAAGTTTCATTTTGGTTTGTTAAAAAAAACACCAATTCGAATATAAAAATGTACAATTTGTATCTTTCCTATATATGACCCCGACCCCATGACAACATGAGTTACAATTATAGCAATCAAATTATATATTTTATTTTATTTTATAAAATTATTCACAAAAATATCACATGATTTGATCATTATTAAAATTTCTTGTTTAAAAGTGTACACATAATTTCAAAAAACAAGATAATGTAAAATCATAATTAAGAGGGAAAATCATTATTGTTGATTAGAAAAAGAAAATTACTATCTGGTAAATAATGGAAGCAACGGTAATAGTCATGAATTTTCCAGCAAAAGAATCAGAAATGAAGGCACCAAGCAATGGTGTCAAGCTTGAAGTTCCCCCAAAGTTAGTGAGAGTGTTAGCAGCTTTGGTTAATGGCATGTGAAGCTGTGTTGTTAGGTAGCTTATCATGTTGGCATTGAAACCCACCACTGCTAACTTCTCAGTAACCTCATTAGCTGCAACAACAAAAAATTAAATCAACATTAATATTTCTATAGTTTACTATCTAACCTAAAATATGAGTTACAAAAATTTCTAAATTTAATATAAAAGAGTTAGTGTTTCAAAGCATACCAAAGATAAAAGGCATTGTTGCAAGCCCTCCTTTTTTCCTTCTAGTATGATTACTACCATTCTTCTCCATCTTTTCAAAACCTGTATTCATTTTGCAGTACATTAAATGACTATATATTTAGGTATTTAAAGGGAAAGCTTGTGGTTTTGAGACCTATCACGGAAACCACATTGTCAAATGTTCACACTACCACTTGTAGAGTTATAATAGCCACAAAATAATAAGATTATACTTACTTTCTTTCCAACCGTAAAATGATTTTATGCGAATAAAATAATTATAATTTTGATATATTGGTAAATTGGTATGGGACAAAATATTTCTGTCTTGTATAATTTTAACTCTCATGGCCAACTTGCAATGTACTTCTGCAGTGTGTTGATTTTTTTTTTTATTAGGTTAAATCTACAGTGTGCTATAGAGATATTACCCTAGTAGTGTTCCTTTCAAAAAGATATTACCCTAGTAGAGTTCCTCTCAATAATTAAAAGGACTATTTTATTTTATTTTCGTTTGGCAAGCTTTTGTTTCTTTAGCTTTTCATATTGGTTTTCTTTTTTTTTTGAGGGAAGCTTTTCATATTGGTATGATAATAAATATGTTGAGATTTAAATCTACACAAAACATAAATAAACCATGGTATTCAATTAGAACTTTAAATGTAATAATTTTTTTATAATTCTCTGTCAGAACAATTCAGAATTTTCAAAAGGAAAATGCTAGATATTAAAAATGATTTTATCAAGAAAGATTCAAGAATGACATGACACAATAATCACCCTTAGATTTCAGTCTCATTTATTAACCTTTCATAAAAAAAAATACATAACGCCCACCACCCCATATTTAGAAAAGATTGGTGGTAACCGGTTCATCGAAATATAAATCTTAAAAAGAATTAAGTTTGGAGTAGTAATCCATTTCCAATTATCTGTATTCCCGGGACAATAAGATGGGAACAATTCAAATATTTGTTTGATTTAAAGAGTATTTTTTTTTTCCAATATTATGTTACACCACTGGAATACAGTAGAGTTTCAAAATGAAGTATCAAATTGCATTTCGTTAATCATTAATTTAATTAGTATTAATAAAATAACAAAATTCAATAGTTAAAAAATTGAAGAACTTAGCTATAAAATAATTGAGACATTTTGATCCCTTAACTCAATTAGTAGTCCTCTTAGAGTCCACTTCTTCCCCATACTACAAGGGAAAGGGAAAATGTAAAAACTACCATTAAACCAGCCCAAGCAAGACTTACTATATCCATGTAAATTTTGTCTCCTATCTCTATCAATATGAAGAAATTTTTTTATTATTGTTTACTAATTTTTCTTGTATTATTTTCGTTTTTATTTTGATAATATCTTATAATAATAGTGGAATCACTGATACAGAGTCAAAAAAAGATTCCGTCATAACACCATTGACGAAACATCCAATTAAAACATCTAACAAGTTATTACCTCATTTCTAGTAGAATTGAAAAATATTAAATTAAGCATAAATAAAAAATATCCTTGGGAGTAGTAAGGAAATGCATCGTACTAATTAGGTACGAATAAAAAGACTCATGTTTTATTTTACCCCCCATTTCCTTAAGTCAAAAATAAAAAATATAGAATCAAGATAGATTTCTTTGCATACTCAGACTCTTATTTGCATCTCTTATTTCCATTTGATTGTCTCCCGATTCATTCTCTAAACCAATTGTAAAATATCCTCTAAAATTCTTTTACTTTGGACTTTTTTAATATTATTCTATTTTCAATTTTAATATTATTATATTTTTAATATAATAATAAAAGAAATCTAATTAGAGATTCAATTTCATGAATCTAACTAATATGGAATAAATGAAGAAGCGTTCATATACTTTACCATAAGTTTGTATACAAGGTTTTTCTTTAACACCTTCCTGAAATTATATTCTCCATCCGACTTATCCAATCTAATTAAAGATTAAAGACCCAAAAAGTAGATGGACACTACACTAGTAGTGAAATAAAAGAACAATCATTTCAAGATTGATCTATTCCTTTTCACCCCTCTAATGAATTTTTCGTTGAATTTGAGACGAAAATATTTAGAACATTATAGAGAACAAACTTCCCGATGCTTAGAATTTAGCATCAAACTAGTCCCTTATTCCTACACTAGCTTGCGCTGGAAAAAAAAAGAAAAAGTTTTCTATACCAACAAAACGAAATAAACGATTTGAATTCTCTTATCGATCAGGCGACACCCGGATTTGAACTGGGGAAAAAGGATTTGCAGTCCCCCGCCTTACCACTCAGCCATATCGCCAAAATAATACAAAAAAATACATCCGAATACCCCTCCTCCTCTCCAAAAAACAAAAATGGGTTTCTGAAATTCTTTTTTTTGATGTGTTTGTATCTTAACTTCTGTTTTCTTTAATCCCATTTTTCTATTGAAAACAAATGTATACCTTATCAGTCACAAAAGAAAAGTCAAAATTTCAGCACAAATAGCAACCGTTAACGACAAATTCCTGAATAATTCTTGAATCTTAAATCTTAATATATTCTTTCTTAATGAGAAAAAAAATGGAAATTGATACATAACCAATCAATATTATTATTTTAATCTTTCTCTATTTCAATTATAACAACAATTGTTAATCTATGTCAACCCTAGAACATGCATTTTTGTTGTTACACATACCTATATTATAGGGAATTTTCGATAAATTCTCGTGCTTTCATTTTTTTGCCAATTTTTCATTAAATAGATTAATAAATGAACATAACATGTGATGTCCCGAACAAATAGGACTGCAAGACATATAGAGATAGCTATAGCGGAAGTTAGATCTATGCATGTTTAATAAATCCAAGTCTTTTTATGCACTGCAATCGTATTCTCAAATTCAAAAAAAAAAAAATTGTCTATTTTTTCTGATTATTTTATTTTTGATATCTTTATCTCATGGAGCTGAACAAATCCTGAATGCATTTTTTGGGGTATCAATCGAATTAGAATTATGTAATAACATTCTATACTACTACTTTAAAATACTCCAAGTCTAGGTGAAATTTATCAATTTGTTTCGATTTATATTACAAGTTAGATTCTATTTATTTGTTTTGTTGCAAATTCCAATTTGAGTATAAAATCTCTTGTTTTCATAATATGTATTTCATAGACATAGTTCGGTAAAATTTCATGTGATTCAGTAAAGTAAAAAGACCAGAAATTCCATTATTGCTAAATCGATTCATGTGATTCAATGAAGAATAACAGCAAATCATAGGATATTTTCTATAAAATAAAAGGGGAAATTGAAAATACTTGGGGTTGGGAATGAAGGAATGTCTACACTACCCGGATTGAATCAAATACAATTTGAAGGATTTTGTAGATTCATTGATCGGGGCTTAACATAAGAACTTTTTAAGTTTCCAAAAATTGAAATTTCAGTTATTTGTGAAAACATATCAATTGGTAGAACCCTCGATAAAAGAAAAAGATGTTGTATATGAATCACTTACATATTCCTCTGAATTATATATATCCGCGGGATTAATTTGAA
>Ga0315915_1007465_pt1 | contig 13056 bp, 4 predicted proteins | sample MpolbnodulesMG_FD_207738 | JGI IMG/M metagenome (GOLD analysis project Ga0315915, IMG submission 207738) | Medicago polymorpha root nodule microbial communities from Los Angeles, California, United States - branched nodules | ecosystem: Host-associated > Plants > Roots > Nodule | place: USA... | reverse complement strand
TTCACATTATATTTTTACTTTAAAGATAAAAAAAGAAAGATATCTCAAAAATTGTTATTAAATCGTTGTTCAAATATCATTACTCATAATAATAAATTGTATTTTATGTCTACTTGTCTCACTCAACTCATATGAAAGATGAAAATGCTAAGGCACTATATCCAAAGTGATTTACTTGATATAATAATTTGTGATCAAACTTTATTCATTTTAGGTGGGCAATTACTAGTCGACACGGACTATGGTCTTCTCTACTTACAAGTTTGGCTATCCCTATCTCATTTAGTAAAAGTACAATAGTATCACTCGAATCTTTGTGAGCTTAACTCAGTTGGTAGGAATGTTGCATATTATATGCATGGGTCGGGGTTCGAACCCCAGACACCCCACCTCTCCACATTTAAAATGTGTGAGCTTTAACCACCAAGTTACTTGATAAAAAAAATAGTCTCACTCATTTTTTTTTTTAAAATAACCGATATATTCTAAAAGTAATCAAATAAAGTTTAACACAAAATTCATGATATTTGTTGGCCTATTAGCCGTTTTAGAAAAAATTTAAATGTTCTATTTAAAAGTTTTAACATAAAAGATAGATTTTTAAACAAGCTAATAATCCGGGAAAGATTTTTAAAAAGTCAGATCCGATCAAACTTAAATTAAAGTTTTTGACGGATAATAATAGATGAAATTTAATATAATCTTAGGTATTCACAGGTTCCATCGTTCCCATCGCTTTTCGATTTAGGTTCAAGCTTTATTTTTATAAACTAAGTATTGCTTGTCTGACCTATTTTCGCCGATAATTTCAAGTTATGATAGGTTAAAATTAACTATGGGGTTATCCGACTCATCCTTAATATACTTTTTAAAATAAAAAAAAATAGCAAATACTTTTGAAATTGTCCTGTTGTTTGCGCAAGAAAAAGTCTTATGAGACATTTTATTGTACTTGTCATCTATTTGAAAAAATGGTTTGCCTCAGTACTAATCCACCAGTAAATTAGGCTTGAGGAAAAAAAAAACTACTACTTAACAAAATTGGACACTCCATGGCAATGTTACATTTGTAGTAATAGTAATAAAGAAATTTACAATCAGTAGAAAAGATGATATAAAAAATAACAAAAAACTTTTATTTTGTTTGACAGTAAAAAGAATATTCAAATTGAATTCATCTATTTTACATATATTTAGCGAAAAAATCACTTGCTTAATATTTTTCAACAAAAAGGTAAAAGCATGGTATATCCGTTTTTTTTATTAATTTATGAATAAGTATGTAAAATAGTAAACCAAATCAAAACGCGGGGATAGCTCAGTTGGGAGAGCGTCAGACTGAAGATCTGAAGGTCGCGTGTTCGATCCACGCTCACCGCAATTTTTTTTTTTTCTATGCTTTCTCGTTTTCTCATTAAAGTCGCTACTCGCTAGTAAATAAATCAAGCCCAGCACACAAACAGAATTAATGAGGGCAGAGCTTAGCGTTGTATTTAGCAATAAGCATCATAGGCTATCCTCGTTCATGAAATATTTTAAAATAAGCTATGTTTTTTTATGACTAAAAAAATTAATGTTTATTTTTCCTTAGACTCTCCTTTTTGGTCGGATGGAGGCCTTTTGAAATTCAGATTTAGTCGTTTTTTTTTTATCTTGCTGATAACAAATTGGTGATTGTTTCGGATATGTTCTCTTTAGATTGGAGGGAAGGTGGAGAGGCTTGGAAATGGCGGCAGAAGTTGTTGGCTTGAGAGAAAGATCAAATGAAGAGTATTGTGTGTCATTACTATCATTATTTTGCAGACATATATGAATTATGGGTGGATTTGCTTCAAAATACAATGCTACCAAAGGTGAAAGGATAATAATATCATCTTTGGATTAGGTAAATTAACCAATTTTTCAAGCAGCTTAAGTACATGTGTTCTTAGTTGTGAAATATAATTTATTACCCAAACCAAACTACTTCGTGTTTGATGAGTTAATAATGTTCGATGAGTAAATAGTTTGGTGAGCATGTAACTCATAGTTAGTTTTTTTTTTTTAGAGAAACCCATAGTTAGCTTATAAAAGGGTTGGTATCTATAAATGACTAAAAAGAAAAGGGAAATGTTAAAGAGTGTCATTAGGGTATTGGTTAAGAGGATAAAAATAAAAATATTGTTTTGAAAAATAGTGAAAAGTGATAAATTTAACTTTTTAAAAGTTAAAATATTGTTAATGGACAAAATTTTCCATGCCACCCTTTATTATTGAAGAAGAAATTTCTGATCGTTTTCATTGCGTTTTCAGAAGTTATTACCTTATCATAATTAATTTTCTTTTAACAATTCTTCTTCAATGTTCTGATTTTCTATCTTAGCCATTAAGTAATACATTTTTTTTTTGTCATGGAAATCATAAAGGGGGAGATTAGTCCTTTTAAAAATTTGTCAAAAAATAAGTCCTTCTAAATAATGATTCCTAATTTTTTGGATTTACACAAGTTTGTTTCTTTCTTTCTTTTTCATCCCAATTAATTATGTGTCTTGCCATATGATACATTGGTTTGCTTGTTTTTTACGTAAAGTTTTTAACATGTATAAAATTCGGGAATTTATGACATTCTTTATTTTAATTTTTACCCAAATGATATTCTTTATTGTTGAAGAAGAAATTTCTGATCGTTTTTATTGTGTTTTCAAGAGTTATTAAATTATCATAATTAAATTATACAGTCAACTTAAATAATCTTTGTTGAGACATTGTCGATCTTAGAAAAAATTTATTAATTTTAATTGTGATTAAAAAAAATTAATACTTTTGTGAAAATCATTAAGTTAAAAAATGTCGTTGTTATGTCATCATTAGTGTCGTTGCTCCTCCTCCTCGCGCACGCACGCATACGCCCACATGTGCGCGCACCCACGAGTTAAAAAAATATAAATTAAATTAGGACCTAAAACAAGAATTTTTCTTAGCTAATGGTTGTGACAGCCCTGCACTTTGATCACACAACTCTTCACATTACCTTCTCTCTTGAGTTTTCAAGAATGGAAAACCATAAATCATCTTCCCCGCCCATACTACTCAATAATAATATTATCTAAAAGTGCATTTTATAAAAAGCATCTACTCTTATAATATACTCCCTCCGGATTCAAATATAAGAAAAAATTCATTTTTTACATTCATTGAATAATTAATGTATATGTTTTACAATATAGATCAGATACATTAATTACTCAATGAATCTAAAAAAATGAATCTTTTCTTATATTTGAGACCAGATGGAGTAATGTATTTTATGAAAGGAGTATATACAATAATGTTCTTTAACCTATTTTATAAGATGCAACTACTCATCTCTTAAAAAAAAAAGATGCGGCTACTCATACAATATAATGCATTTTATAAATGCATATCTACAGTACACTACCAAAAATATTCATGGTTCATGGCCAACCCATGGATTCTCAAGTGTAACCTTAAATGCCACTAACGTAAGTTTATATTAATTCACATTTTATGATTTTTTTTTTGTTATCATATATTATTGTTGAACATAATCTTTTATTTTTCATTTTCGTTTCAATCAGATTCCAAGTTTTCACCTGTTTGTTTAAATTTCAGACTAGGTACACGTTGTACCAAGTGTTTTGTGATAAATTTATAAGTAATTATTTATGAATTCGCTCCTGATCTAGTGTCTAATCTTATATTTATAAGAAAGAGTGGAATAGACATGGAACATGCTCAACCTTCCAAAAGATACTTCCTCCGGTCCTATTTATAAGAAATATTTGACTTTTTTTTGATTCATTGTATAAATAATGTATTTGATTTATATTCTAGACAAGATACATCAATTACTTAATGAATCTAGAAAGTCAAATTTTTACTTTCAACAAGCAGTGACTCTATGGGCCTGAGACAATATCACAACTCTTCTAGAAGCAGCTAATATTTGACATGTGGGATATTATGACCAACAATTGGTTATTACTGCTATAAAATACTATTTGCCCCACAACTTTTTTGTGTTGCTACTTAGACCATTTACGACGAGTGGTGATACATGCACACCCATAGGTGACTTACACACTTAAACCTCCACATAAATATGTGACATGTGGCCTAGATTCCACAAACACTTTGTCTCTCTTCCCTCTCATCCATCTCTCATCTGTCTCTCTCCTCTCATAGTTAGGGGTGTATAGATGGTATGAAAATATGAGTAGTCTACCAATCATTTTCCTTTACAATGGACTAGTTGAAAAAAAAATCAACTATTAAATTAATGTAATGGCATGTTGAAAAGGATGTCGATTAGTTGTGGTTGAATTTATTCAACCGTTAAATAAAGAGAAAGTGTGGGAAGGATGTGGGGTCCAATTAATATACTTGGCAAAATCCTATTGGTTATTGTGATTTTCAGATTTTTATATCATCCTAATTATTTGAGGTCAATTATTTTATAGTAAAAAAAATTTCACCAAAAATCATCATTTATTTTGCCTATAAATAGAGACTTTGTTCATTTGATTTGAACATAAAAAAAACGACAATTTTCCCTCTAATTTTCTATTTAGCCTCCAATAAACTGTTGTTTGTAACTCTAAATATCTTTTTAGTGAAATGGATCCCAACAATAACCCTTTTAACACCTAAAATTCTACTAATTACCCTTTCAACTACCCAAATTCCAACAACTATAGATTTTAAAATGAATCTTCCAACCAACAAGTTTTCCAAAATATACCAAATTATGGATTTTCTTCAAATTTCATCACTCCGTCGTCTAATCCAAATTATCGTCCATATTATGGATCAATGATGTCTTATTCATCTTAAGCACCCCCTTATTATTCTTCTACTCCAATGTGAAATGAAAATGCTCTGAATGTTGGACTTGATGAATTTCCTGAATTTTCTACACAAATGGCTCTTGGTGGCATGATATGTGTATTTCATTTTAGGTGTGTTGTGTGCTTAGTGTATTGTATTTCATTTTAAGTTTTTTAGTAATTTTATTTGTTTTAATAATAACTATCCCTATATCTCGTCTTTATTACTTGCAAGAAAAAAAAATAATTAAGAATATAAAATTAAAAAAATAAAGTTCAAATAAATTATTAAATTAGAAGAAAAAAATTATTTAACTCTCATTATTTTAATTTAATTTCAATCGATAATTGTTATTAATATATAATCACAAAAACATAAAAGAAAATAAAAATATGAAATAAAAGTGGTGGGGTAGGGTGTTGAATTTTTTTAAACAAAACCATTGTAGCGAGTAAAAGTTGAACGAGTGTTGATTATAGAGAGAAGATTATCTGGAGTGTAAAAAGTGAAAAAGGAGGGTGTTGAATGTTGAAACCATTGTATGTAGTCTTAGAGTATACACATCCAAGCTCTGAAGCCCCGATACTCAAAAAATGGTGAAGAATCGTGTCCGATGATGAGTCAATAATCAGTGTTTTTAAGTGGTTATTTGAGTTTATTTTATTTAGATTTTATGCGTTTTTATTTACTTTCTAGAACTATTTTACTACAATTGCTTGTTATTTAATTTCAGAAACAAATATATGAAAGATTGAGTCTTGGAGCAAAAGAAAGGGGATTTGGAGCTGATTTAGGCCAGAAATATGAAGATCCTGCGCAAAAATATCAGGCACGGCTCGTGCCTCCAATGTTTCAAAGAAAGCCAAAGACAAGAGAGGGGCGCACGGCCCGTGTCTCCAGCCACACGGCCGTGCGCGATGGCGCGCCCCCTTTTTGCTGATTTTGCTTCCTGATCCAGCTGCCTTTTTAGTGTAATTCTGACCTAAAAGCCCATGGTTTCTTGTGGAACATTCTATTGATGTATTTCTTGGGGCCTAAGTTAGTTTTAAGCTATAAATAGAGCAGCTAGCAAGCATATATTTTCACCTTTTGTTCTTGAAAATTATAAGTGACAATTGTTTCTTTGAATAAAAGTTCATCTTTATTTTCTTGTTATTACTTTTATGTTCTTCTTCTTCTTCTCTATGTCTACGATGAACATGAGTGAGTAGACTTCTTTGTCTTGGGATTGTTGGATGAGTCTAATGACCAAATCTCTATCAAACCAAGCCTAGAACCCTAATCTTATGTAAATCTATTTTCTAATTTATTTCACCGTTTTTCTAATGAAATAACAAGTATTAATCGAAGGACCAAAAAGTGAAGTTAAATAGTTCTTATTTCATCATCACAAATATCAAGAAAAGGATCGAAAGATGAAGTTTTGATATTCGAACAAGTGAAATTAGACAAGGATTGCGAAACATGAGAATAGTCTAGCAAACCTTGAGACAATAAAGTTTCGTACTTAAAGGGTTTTAATAGCAATCAATCATGAGAATAGGCGTGGTTGCTATTGAAATACATTCATTAAGACCGAAAGGAGATATGAAAAGCCAAAGAGAAACTTGTCTTTAGAAAATAGGTCCAACGTAAGATTCTAGGTTTAGGGTTTGGTCTGTGAAGGATTTGTCACCAAGATGAACTAATAATCTCAAGGCAATTTTATTATTGTTATTTTTAAATCAAACAAAAATCCAACTTTTTAACTTTGAACTCTCATCTAATCAAGGTTAAAAGTGAATCAAATTCATAACTCCCTGTTGAAACGATATCTTTATTACTACATCGGTAAACCGTACACTTGCGGATTTACTACATCAAGTTTTTGGCGCCGCTGCCGAAGAATTAAGTAATTTGATTAACCTTTTGATAGCAGTTAGACTGATTTCTTTTTCTTTTTATTTTTCTCTCTTTTCTTTTTACCTTTAACTTCTTGGGTTTCTTCACGTGTTCCCTTGGTGTGTGCGCCATTACAATGGCGAAATTGTGGGCTACTTCTATAACGGCTTGAAGTTGGCTTTTGATCATGGTTCTAGAGCTATTAACAGAGTCTGATCAAAGGTTGTTGTTCAATTAATCATGGATAGGTGTAATATTAGACGCCTCTTTCATGTTGGTATCCAAAAGCAAATCAAATTGGTGATGTCTTCGCCAAATATGGTCTTCAAATGTCTTACAGAGAATTTTTTTTACATAGTTCGTTTTGCCTCCTTAGCCATGTTGGCTAATAGGAGTGTTGTTGTGTCTTCTTGCTTGTTAGTAGAGCGTAGTCCCTTCTAAAGTGAATTAAGTGAAAAATCACATATTTACAATCAAAAGTCTTTTTATTTAATTTAGTCTCACACATTTATTTATTGTTTTGGTCAAGTAGTCTCATGCTTTAAAATTCACCACTTAAATGAATAAGTGAAATCCGAGATTCAAACTTCGGCTCACCTCAACATTTATGTCAATGAACTGTGCTCACAATGACTTATTTAGTGTCACATTGATAAGTATGGAACATGAAATTATTTTTCTTATGTATTTAAATTTAAACTCCACCTAAGATTTTCTTGTAGTTCCTATTTAAATTCCACCTAAGATTTTCCTATTTGAACTCCACCTAAGATTTTCTTGTAGTTCAGCTAGCCGGAATTTGAAAAGAAAAAAAAAATCTAAGTGAATAAATCATTTTAAATTATTGAAAAACATTGTCCACCAACTCTAATTTGTAATAACCGCACTTCTGTGTTTTTATGTTCAAATTTCGTGATGGGTGATGGTCTGCGACTTGGTACGTGATATGTGATACTCCCTCAGTTTTTTTTAAGTGTCGTTTTTGGATTTCAACGCAAAAATAGCAACTGTATTTTTGCACATTTTTTTCTTGTTATATCCTCGTTTTAATCTATTAATAATTTTCTATTTTTTTCACACACTTTATATTTTCAATAAATTTAATATGTAACAAAAAATTGTTCATTACTACTCTATTTCTCCAACAAATTCTTATTTTTTATGTGTTTTATCTTTCTCTCATAACATACAATTTTCAATTTTCTAAATATTGTGCATATCTTTTGAAATTTTTAACAAGTACTACTCATGTTATTTATAAAATTTTAACTCTTCATGGAACTATTATCATAGGTAACAAAATTTTGTTTAATTTTGAAAATAACAATAAACAAATTTTGTTTTAAAACAAAACAAACAAACTTTATTTTAAAAAACAAACTTTAGTTTTCCAAATATATAGTATTAATTAGTTTTATTGAAAAATATAAGAATAATTGATAAAAGGAATAATTGACAAATCATACCCTTAAAATACCAAAACGACAGTTAAATAGGAACGAAAAATTCACCCTAAAAAGACACTTAAAAAGGAACGAAGGGAGTACTTGATACGTGATACGTAAAGAGTATAGTTTTGAAACTCGGCTCGGACCGGCCGGTCCAATCGGTTCACTCGGGCACCGGACCCTTCACCGGTCTGGTCAGGTATTTCGATCGGTTGAGCATTTAAACTGGCGTGACATCATCAACTCGGTGATAAAATTGGTGAAAACCGGTTGACACGGTTGAACCAGGTGAATGAAATTTCAATATTATTGATCATTTTTTTAATGTGGATTCAATTCAAATTTAATGTGAATTCAGTTCATATTGATTAATATTTAATGCGGATTCAATGCTTATTGCTAGGGTGGCATTTACCATGGAAAAGGTGAATCCTTTCCCACCATGGAGAAGTTTTTTTGCACCATTAGATCAAATGAAGACTATCTTCTTATCATATTCTCTCCACACTAAATTATTTTTACACTATTACACCACCATTATCTCTCCTCCATGTCCCCACTCACCCATCAGCAACATCAAGGGAGCTCTCCTCAATTTTCTTATTCGTAGATTCAATTTTCATAAACCTCCCTCGTCCTTCTTGTTGCATCCTTAACATTTTTTCAATAAAACTCCTCAAGAGAGCTCTAAAGTTGACCGTAACATTTTGTTTAATTTTTTTATGAGATATAAAGTTGTTTATCTGTTCTTGCTGCAACCCAATTAGAAAATTCCAAGGCTAAAAACAACAATTACAAATTACAATCTCAAACTAATGAAATGACATCGGTGTTGTGTAATGTCTGTTAATTGATTTTGTGGGTTTGAGATTTGAGAGAGAAAGGGGGAAATGAATTAAAAGTTATAATGAAATGATATAATTGCTACTTCTTGTTAATTTTTGTTTTTGAGTGTTATAATTAAATGATAGAATGATGAATGAGGAATTAGAAAATGAGGTATACTTTGTCTCCGATGAGATTCCGGCAAGATTGAGTTGGTTGCACATGGTTGAAGAAAATTAGAAGAAGAGTAGGATGGTGGTGGAAGATGGTGTGAGAAAATATAGTGTTGAGAGACTATTATAATATTATGTTCCTTATTTGATCTAATGGTTCAAAAAAAAATTCCCATAGTAAATGTCACCTATTGCTAGATGCAAAGTTGACGATTGAAAAATATTAAATTTTGAAAATACTAGATAGAGGGAATCGAACTAGGTTTATAGGACATATGAAATTATTTTCACCACTGCACCAATTGTTTTGATGTGTTTTTTCTTTTTTGGTTACATAGGCAGAAGAAAAACAGAAAGAAGAAAAAAAACACAAAAGAAGGCAGGAACAACAGCTAGCCACGGGGGAAGTAAGTTCCCCAAGCATCGTCTTTTAAGAGAGGAAGCAATCCTTCAGGAGGGGTGGCATGAATAGACAAGGCTGAGTCCTTGGAAACTCCCAACTTTTCAAGAAAATCGGCGCAGCGGTTCCCCTCACGAAGAGTGTGCAATATAGGAGTGTTTGAAATCCGAATCAGATCCTTGATGTATTGAATAAGAGTGGCATAAGCATGATAGACCACTGCAGGCCCGTTGATGAGGTTGACACAGTGGAGTGAGTCAGAATAGCAAACAACATCAACATTGTTCAAGTTTTTAGCTAGTTGTAACCGCATAAGAATAGCGTGTAATTCAACAAACAAAATGTCATTCGAGTGTTCTATATGACCTGAAAAACCAGAGGTGAAAAAACCAGCATTGTTTCTAATAAGACCCCCAAAGCCGGTTCATTAAGGATTACCAAGGCAACTCCCGTCCACATTGATAATGAAGCAAGAATAGTTGAAGCAATTCCACTTTACAACCCGGTCTTCAGCAGCAGCAACTGGGAAGAGGTTGAAAGATGTTCGGATAACATTAACCGTGTCTTGAATATTGAAAGAAATACGGTGAAGCGACCAAACCTCAGAACTAAAACACATAGAGTTTTGATATCTCCATATCCACCATAAGATTGCAGCAAAGAAGAGAGAATGAGGACCCTTGAGACCGTGTTTTAGCCAAAGATAAGCATCATTTTCAATGAAGAAATCAGCGGTGTTGAAGCCAATATGACGCCAAATTTTGGAGGAGTGCAAACAGTCATGAATGCAATGAATAAGCGTTTCAGCATGTTGGCCGCAGCGATTGCACTGATCAGAATGAGCAATGTTTCTGTGATTTAACAAGGATAAAGTTGGGACGGCATCATGACAGGCCAGCCAAATAAAGAACTTGAATTTCTCCGGTAGCCGTAAAGACCAAATCCACGTCCAAGAGATAGAGGTGGAGGTTGTATTGTTATAATTGGAATGTGAAAGAAGCCAATTATATCCACTCTTAGCTGTGTAAACACTGTTTATGTTGGGGGACCAAACAAAAGTGTCTTCAACGAAATCATTGGAACGAATGTTCAAGTTGTTGATGTGATTTGGAACTTCTAGAGGAAGCGTGGTATAAAGAATGTGGGTGTGAGGTTCCGGACTGCTGATAACGTCCTTGATAGTGAGATGGAGGTCATGGATGTTGATGAAGGGGACAAGAGGAGCAAGGGGACCTGAAGAGCTCCAACTAGTGAACCAAAAAGAAGAATTGCCGATGCCATGTCTTCACTCAAAACCCTTATGAAGCACGGATTTGGCGCAGATGATAGCAGCCCAAATAGATGAGCAACTGGAAGGGGCAGAAGCGCGAAGCATATGAGTATTAGGAAAATATTTGTTAGACAGGAGCTGAACCCAAAGCTTGTTAGAAGAATGCATTATATCCCACACTAATTTCCCAAGAAGACTAGTGTTAGTAATTCTGGCAGCACGAATACCCAAACCACCAGAGTCTTTCGGTTTCGTGATTTTTTCCCAACCCACAAGATGTATGCCTTTGTTGTTTGAGTCACGCCAAATGAAGTTACGAGTAACTTGGTCAATGTTAGCGCAAACACTTTGAGGGAGCCAGTTTATTTGCATGTAATAGGTTGGGATGGAAGAAAGGACAGATGATGCTAAAGCTAACCTTCCCGATTTATTGAGGAGTTTATTTTTCCAGGAAGCTAACCTTTTTTGCATTTTCTCAATGATGAATAAGAAATCACTCTTATTTGGTCTCCATTTAATGATAGGAAACCCCAAATACTTGTCAAGAGAAGTATTGCAACGGATGCCAGAGATGGATGTGAGGGTGTTGATTTGATCCCGAGTGACGCCTGACGAATAAAAAGCTCTAGACTTGTGAAGATTAATTTTCAAACCTAAGGATTTGCTGAAACGATCAAACAAGTCTCTGATGAAGCGAAGCTGGGTGCTGTTGGCTTTGGTAAACAAGAGAACATCATCTGCAAACAGAAGGTGTGAGAGTTTGGGCCCCAGATTAGATATGTGGACAGGCTCCCAATTACCCTGATGAACGGCATTGTTGATGGCTGAAGAGAGCTTCTCCATGCAAAGGATAAAAAGGTACAGGGAAAGTGGATCACCCTGCCTGAGGCCATGAGAAGGGTGGAAAGGAGGCAGCTTATTTCCATTCCATAGAATAGAGAAGCTGGATGATGTAAAACAATGCATGATGAGCTTGATGGTGGTATCCGGGAAGCCATAATCACAAAGGCAAGATCGGAGAAAGTCTCAATTAATATTATCAAAGGCTTTCTCTAAATCAATCTTAAAAGCCACATACCCTTTCTTCTTCTTAGACTTGCACATGTAGTGAATAACTTCCAGCAAAACAATGGCATTGTCAGTGGTGCCACTACCAGGCAGGAAACTGCTTTGGTAGGGGTCAATAATATTATTAAGGATAGGTCTGAGGCAATGCGCAAGGACTTTGGTGATAATTTTGTAGATGATGTTACAAAGGCTAATGGGTCTAAAGTCTTTGTAGGTTAAGGGAGGGTCAACTTTGGGAATGAGGGCTATGAGGGTATCAGATATGGTTGGGTCAAAATGACCTATAAGGAAGGCTGGGTTCACTAAGTTGAAAACATCATCTCCAACAATGTGCCAATATTGTTTAAAGAAAATACAAAGAAAACCATCAGGGCCAGGGGCTTTGTAGGGCGAGTGGAGGGCGGCTGTCACCTCTTTTTTGGTTAAGGGGCTAGTAAGGGAGTTCCTATCATCATCATTAAGAGACGGGTGGTGACCTTCATTGAAGTGATGATTTTGGTGACTGTCTTGGTTACTGCAAAAGAGATTTTTAAAATACTTGAGGGCCTCTTCGAGAAGGATGACATTATCAGAAGACCAAGAACCATTAGGAAGCTGAAGCTTATGGATTTTATTCTTCTTTATTCTAATGATGGTTTGGGTGTGGAAAAAGGAGCTATTTTTGTCACCAAATTTCACCCATTGCTCCCGTGATTTTTGATACCAATGCATTTCCTCCTGAAAAAGAATATGGTTGTATTCATGTTGGAGCTCTTTTTCAAGAAGGACATGTCTAAGGGAGTCAACCCTCTCAAGATAATTTTGGACCCCCTAAGCCTTTTAGAGAGAATTCCAAGCTTTATCCACCAAGTCAGCGTAATCCTTATGATCAATCCAAGCAGCTTCAAACCAGAAAGGCCTTGGCCCTCGAGCAAGAGGAAGACCACCAAAACGGAGAAGGAGAGGATTGTGTTCAGGGTGAAGCCTGCAAAGGACTTCAACAAAAGCCTCGGGAAAAGCAAGCCGCCAACAAACATTAGCTAAACCTCTATCAAGCTTCTTAGAGAGGATGCGTAGGCCGTTGTTGTTGCGGTGCCAAGTGAAACGACCTCCAATAGTGGTTATATCCAGTAAATGGCAATTATCCATAAAAATAGAGAAAGTTGTTGCTCGAGAATGATTGAA
>Ga0315915_1007464_pt1 | contig 13058 bp, 10 predicted proteins | sample MpolbnodulesMG_FD_207738 | JGI IMG/M metagenome (GOLD analysis project Ga0315915, IMG submission 207738) | Medicago polymorpha root nodule microbial communities from Los Angeles, California, United States - branched nodules | ecosystem: Host-associated > Plants > Roots > Nodule | place: USA... | reverse complement strand
ACCATTGATCTTTTGCCTGATTTGATAATTGTCCTATGAAGAACTAATTTCAAATCCATTCCATTTGAAACGGAACAACGTCTGCAGCAATATTACTGTTATTCTTGTCTTGATGTGGAGACAAGTTACAGAGATTGTGGTTGCAGAGGCGTGCGCAGAGTTAGTGGTTGTACACTTCGTACATTGTACTTTGTCAACTCTGGTGAAGTGGCTTCTGATGAGATGCTTTTGATAATCTTACTTCTGATGACCTTGCTTCTGATGACGTGTCTTCAGGAGCGCTTTCTTCAGACTCGTTTTTTCAGACGCATTTCTTCAAACGCATTTCTTTCATACGCATTTCTTTCAAACGCTCTAAGCTTCAATAAAATTCATTTGCTCTTTGACTTGTTCAATCAGAATCTTTATGAATAGTACTTTGATTAGGATCTTGTACACTTGAACAAATGTTTAGCATATCCAATTGATAATTTTTAATATCTTGTTATCATCAAAACTCAAGAGGTGATTTTGCGAAACACCATTTGTTCCAACAGTATCCACCACCACCACAACACAATGAATGTTGTGGCCGGTGATTGATTGACTTCTGCATATACCCTGAATGACACGCCAGTTTTGGGAGAAAAAATGAAAGAATCTAGGGTAAATTACACTAACCTCCCTTAAGTTTTCCCTAAATGACATAGACACCCCTTCTAGTTTTATAATAGATAATAACCTCCCCTAAATTCTTTTCAAATAGTTAAATACCTCCCTTTAAAGTTAACACCGTTTGTTGGCCGTTAAAAGTTAAAAACAAAACTTTTTTTTAATATAATTTTCTTTAATTAATGAACCAAGTTGTAACAGAAAGGAGCCAATTTGAAAGAATGGAGTCTCTATTTGATTCTACATCTTGTTTCTTCTCCACCCATTTGATGACGTGATTACAGAGTCACGTATTCCTTATTTTGTTTTTGCTTTTTATTTCCATCGTTTCATGATTCTACTTCTACATCTTGATTTCAAGTTATTTGATTTTTCCTTATTTTCCTTTTTATTACCACCGTTACGTGATTTCCTCTTGGAAAAAATGGGCATTGATATTAATTTCTCTGTTTTATTATCGTTTAAAAGTGGATGGTGAGAACTTTGTCAATTGCCACAATGGATCAATTTTACCAATAGATAATATGTAAAGTGAAAGAAGGGTTTTCATTGTCTTTAATTGATTGAAAATTGTTTTAACGGAGGATGGACGGAGATAATAGCGGGGGGTGTTATTGTTGAATGAGAAAATAGAGGGGAGGTGGGATGCAATTAGATAAACTTCAGGGGAGGTTAGTGTAATTTACTCAAGAATCTATGATCTCTAGTTTTTTTTTTTTTTTTTGAATAACTATGATTTTTAGTTATTAGTTACGATGGTAAAGAAAGTGAAAGACATAATGTTGAGTTATTCTTGCGATTCTGGGATCAAAATTATCTATTTAGGTGTCAAGTTATTTTCTTATACAGATTCATTCAATAAAAAATAATACATTATTGAACATTTTTTTGAGTTTGTATTTTCTTTTGGATTTAGTAGATATAAAAAAAATTATATGGTGTTTATCATTTTGTTTATAGGCAAAAAAATAAATTAGTTTTACGCTGACATTCAACAAAGAGAAATGATATTTGTACAACAATTTTGTGATAAGTTTTGAACAACTTCCCGCTCATACTCACATCTTATATTATGTTTTTGTTCTCTTTTTTCTTTTCTTTTTCTTTCTATTATTTTTGACTAATAAAATGAATAATAAAAAAGATTGTTATAAAAGTTGTTATAAATTATCCTATAAATATCAATGCTCTTAATCAAAATTCGTTGTATTGTCGCATGAGACAGTTTCAAATCAGTGGTATGACATGAAATGACAATTATATTTTTTGGTGTAACATATTTTAAAAGTACTATCCCTAAAAAAAAAATTAGTACTAGTGCATTTCCAATAAACTCTTTCTTTCTCTTCAAAATTTTTTAACTGTTTCTTTTATAATAAGAAAAAAATAACTTCTTTTGAAAAAATTTAACTGTTTCTTTTATCATAAGAAAAAAATAACTTCTTTAAAATTTAATTGTTAATTTTCCAATGAATAATTATTTTTTAATTAATTGGTAATAAAACTGAATGAAACATGTAAGCAACTAAAGTTTCAAACAAAAACAGGGTTGTGTGTGAGTGTGAGGGCTGAAACATGTAAGCAACTTCAAACAAAAAACATGAGTGTGTGTGAGTGTGAGGGCTTCCTGAAAATCAATATAACTAAGATCTATTATCTTAATGCATATAGTATTTAAATGAGAGTGTTGTTAGCACTACTCTTATCTATAAACTAATTATTGAAGAATTACTAAAAAACAATTATTATTTGGAGCACTTGTTAAGAAATTAAAAAAAAAACGTTTATATTGAAAAGAGCAAATGTCTTAAAAACAATTATTACTTGTGATTGATTCACTTGTGAATATACAACATCCAATACGTTTAATTTCTTAATATCTTGAAAACAATTATTTGCATTACAAAAACATGTAATCGTTCATTGCACACAAAAATAAACATGTAATCGTAAATATCAGATGATATTTGCACTTGGTGGTCTGTTGCCTCTGATCTATGTCATCCCCATTATATCATCCCATCATGTTTGAAATGAGAAGATATTTTATCCATTGTGAGGATGAAATTAACACAAGTGGATGGATGGAGTACACAAGTACCTCCCCTACAACCAACTCAAATGTTACACTTGGCAATAGCTTCCAACATTCACGTAAACATGCTTAACCAAATCTGAAGCACCTCCAAAATAGTCGGAGTCACTTAATTTAGAGTAGTGATATTTGTCCGACTATTTTTTAACAGTTTTTGTGATATATTTTTCACTTTTGTTAGTTAAAAACAACAGAGAAAAAAAAAGAAATAAGAACACAATATAAATTGTTCAAAAATTATTAAAAATGTTTGTAGAAATATTATTTCTCATTGCTAAAACCCACAGCCTTAAATTTTACAACTGTACGATTAAAAAACTTCCCTTATAATTGTTGCAAAAAGATAAGAGCCTTAAATATTATTATAATGTAGTAGAAATTAAAACCATCAACGTCCAAGTCAATATCATTTCCTTATATGTAGAAACGTGGAAGAGTATTAACGGCTACTACACTAAAATGTCCCAATGAAAAGTGCAAATTGGAACTTAATGTACAAAACAAAAACCATTATCTTAGAAGATATTAGAATTTCCATCCAATTGTTGACACGCACCAAACAGTTTGCCCACAATAGAAATAAGTTTGTATCACATTTAATAGCAAAAGCTGGAGGCGGCACTAAAAAATAAAAATTGATTTAATCTTCAAAGATTAAGACCCTTGACTTAATTTAAGCCTAGTTAATTACTTTCAAACCAACCCTTATAAATTGAACCATGTTCTTATGCTTCAAACACATCCTCAATACAAAACAATTTCAGCTCAATTTTCATTCCTATCTATCTCTTAGCAATTACACCTTTTGTCCATTTGAACACTTGAAATTAATTCACATTAAGAATGGCAAGTTCTCGCATTGCAAGGTTTTTCATGGAGGTGGCACCACCACAATATGTTTCTGTGATGAGGCATAGAACATCAAAGATGATGGAAACAATTGCTGAAGATGATAGGGAAATTAACTCGCATGACAGTGTGATTTCACTACCTAGAAGTTCATCAACAATTCCAGCTTCATCACTTGATGCTTCTGCATGCGCCTCTTCTACAAGTGCAACTGTTAATACTAGATACTTTCTGAAGGAAGTTCATAGAACACTCTCAAGTTTGAACAATTGAACCTCAAAATAAAACAATGCAAGACAAATTTTGGTGGCTGTTTCCATGAGTCATGTAAAAGCTGCTATATTTCTTTTTTGTTCTTCTTTTATCTTTTATGTAATGATATCCTGTTCAATGTTTTATATGAACAAGGATAGTTAAGACTTAAGAGCTTAGTGTAACATTAAGGGTTCCTACATCTGTATTTTTGTTTTGATGTAAAGGCTTATTATTTGCTATCAATAAAAAAATCAAAACTACCACAAATTCTGGCATGCATATCAAGGGAGTAATGTCCTCTTTCTGCATTGACAATTTAACAATATTACTTGTTGAATTATCTTATAATTTTAAAAAATGTCAATCAATTATGGTGGTGCAAATATGTGGTGTGGGCAACAAATCCTTTTAACACATGATAGTAAATATGAATCCATACAAATCTAAGCAACACTGTAACACACCCCTGGCCTCAAGTAAAACCAAAGAAACAAAATTATGTGTAGATTATAGTCAGCCACACACACTTTAACATAGCAAAGGATGCACATGACTGGTGGTTGAAGATGGAACTCGTTTAAGAATTAAATTAGTATTGCAATGCACGTATATGGTTGAAATAAGCAGGACTGCTAAGGAAATAACCTCTTGTTTAAGCTGATTTAGAATCAACAACAGAATAATCATGCGATCATGACTTTGAAGGACATGGAATTATTTTTCATAAAGTCATGTATAATTCATATTTAGTTGGAATACAACACCATTGGAACACTAAGTAACGGCTATCTCATACTGTCAGCATTTTTTTCATGGTCACATAGCTAAAACAAAGCTAATAATTCCATGCAAACTTTTAACTGTATCTAAATTAAAGTGAAAAATATAATAAAAAATAATCCTGCAGATTTGGATGAGCATTTATCATCGTCATTGGTACAAAATGGCATACATCTACCCCGTCAACAAAATAATCAACTAGTACAAAAGACCTCAAGAAATACGAGAAATGGAACACCACTGGGAATATTCCCTGATAACACGAGTTCAAGCCCTGAAGATTTCAGCCTGTCATTTCCATTGTAGAACTTAGAACTCACATTGTTAGTTGAATATTTCAAGGGATTACTTTGATGTTTTGAAGCTAATATGCTTTTCCCTTACCTGTTCATGAATAAGCTGCTATTCCTATTAAATATATTTTTTCCCATTCACTGTGCTCAACTAAGAAGATTCTAATTCTTGGGTTTCTTTCGTGTCTTTGAAATTATCTCCATGTATTTTGTCAGTGCTGCCAACAAAAATAAATAGAAATGACACTGACTTTATAAAACATCAAATCTAAACCCAAAATAACACAGGAAAATAACATCAAGAAGCGTCGAGTCAGTCAAGTCCATACACGATATAATTTATCTTGTTTCAGAAATTTTCTCAAGAAGACAAATGTAGTGAACATAGAAAAAGGTGTGTAAGCATATACCCCTAAAATGCAATCAAAACATTTACCTGATTGGTAGGTAGTATTGAGTGCTTCAATTTGACTGGACGGAACAATATGATCCAGACAAGAACCACCCTTGGCCTTTCGCATTAACTTCTTAAATCGTCGAACCTGGAATGGAATAAGATTTGATGAGTTCGAGAATGATTTAGGACAGTATGTTTGTGATCTGTATAGTATTGACAAATTATATAATTCGCAGTCATTGCAGAGAAATTGGGGCAGTTCCTGTTTGTGGAAAAAGATGGTGGAGTCTTGTCTAAGGACGTGAATAGAGAAGACTCGTAAAAACACCAGTAAGGGGTGTTAACCAAGATAAATCAAATAGTTAGAAGCAAATGGATATCAAGAAAATTAGGTCAACAATCATATGAGAGATTTAGAGGATAATATAACACTGCTGTCAACCAAGCGTTTTATGATGCCAGTTAATTTTATTTCATATATCCAATCTCAATTTAAGAGAAAAAGTTTAGTTGTTTTTAAAATAACACTGCTGTCAACAGATTCTAACAGTGATGGCCAAGACTCCATTACAGAACGACAATTATTGAACAAATTGTTTGCAGATCAATAAGACCAAGTTGAAAGTTCTACAGTGTTGTAATGAAGGAGATTCTTTTATTGTGTAATAAGATACCAGGTTCCTATTAGAGACCCTCATTAAAAATCGCAGGAGTCATTCGCCTAATCTTATACTAGTATACAACTTTAATTAATAAGTAAAATTTTAATGTAAAAATGGAAGAATTAAAGCTCAAATTATAGCTTCTTCTTTTGGCTCTAGTGCTATGAAATGAGGATCTAGCATAAAACAAGGAACATGTTTGAGATGATAAAACTTCATACCTCATCTTCTGACATCAATGTGAAGCAACGCCCAGTCTGGCCAGCTCTTGCAGTCCTGCCCGCCCGATGAACATAAGTTTTTATGAATTTGGGCACGTTATAATTAATGACATTTCTTACCCCTTCAACATCCATTCCACGAGTCAATGCATCAGAAGATACAAGCACTTGAAAAGCCCCTTTACGGAATTCATTCAATGTCTTACTGCAGAAAATTAGCAAAAAAATTTCAGGTCAAGGACCAACCCTCACATGTTCTGTTTACATTGGAAAATTATCACTTCTCTTTCAAAGTTTTCTTTGTAAGTTTTTTACTGTAAGTTAATTTGGGCAAAAGATATGCTAATCCAAACACACTAACCTCCAAGACCTGAAGTTATTTGGGAACAAGTTTTGTACGTAATCTAAACAAGTGCACTTAGCATACATCGCTCAAAATATCTACTATTTATTATGTGTCAATAAAACTTACCTTCTTACACGTTGATGTTGTAGACCAGAATACTCCTTGATATCAATTTGCAGATCTTCAAAACAATTTAGCAATTGGCAGAGACGGTGTGTTGAATCCACAGATTTTGTAAAAATTAGGCACTTTTCTTCTCCCAGGGATTTCAAAAGGGCAATTAAATATAAAGGCTTAACCTTTTTTTCACAAATCTACAAAAATATAAATCTAATTACAAGGTAGCTGCAGATTATAATTCATCCATTTTTAAATTAAAGAAAATACAGATGTGTGTTGTCATTGTCTGTGTATATGCATATATGTGAGCGTGTATTATATAATATGCCAAATTAACAATTAATGGTGAAAGAAGAATCAAAGTATGCTCATCCCACCCTCTATTAATGGCAATTTGAGTGTGTTCAAACAATAAGACTATTTGACTGTGTTGCAAATAGTTCACTCTGTGGGTACGCTTAGATGAGTTACTCATATATTGAATTCATAAAAATATAGCATAAAAATAAATAAAAAAACTACAAATAGTAGCATACTCCAGGAGCTCCAGTGGAGTCAAGACTTGTTCATTTCTACACTTGGTACTCAACTGAGCTTAATAGTAGATTTTGTGATCATATAAAAGATCTTCACAAATAACTCAATGTGGAGAAAATTTATGAACTGACAACATTTTTTTTTTAAATGACAATGTTATATCCTGATGACTTTACTCAACAAGAGAAATTGTATCTAGGAATGCAAGCTCAACATTATGAACTTGATGCTGCTTTTCATCCTGAAATGAAAAATCTATGTCAAGAATTTGAAACAAAAAAAAAAATAGTTTACTTCTCATTTGGTTGACTCTTCCATATCAATTGCTGCAGGTGAGAGATCATTTTCAGGCATGGAGATTGTTTGGAAATAGGCCGGATAATGAACTTCTAGTTAATGATTTGATTATTTGTATTAAGAGAAGAATTGATGTAAAGTGCGATACATTGATAAATTTTATGATATTAATGAACGATGTGCATGACTTTAGGTAAACATTATGATGTATTTGACTATTATGATTTACGGAAAACTACACTGACCTCCCTTGACGTCTCCCTTTTAAGTTACCGTCGTTAGTGCTCTGTCAACAAAAACTTAAAAACTTAAAAAAGTCACGGAGTTTCTACAACAAGCAGAATCCACTCCCAGGTTCAAGGTTACAATTTAGCATAGGGATTTGCTTCTTCCGTGAAGATATAAACGTTGTTTGAGAACTATTGGCGGTGTGTCAATGCAAGTTGATGTGTGCCGCCGCTCCTCACTGTTCAAATCAGAAGAGTCCTCTCCAAATCAATTTCACCACTGTCCATGTTCTAATAGAGAGGAGGATTAATGTACTCTAGTTAGGGCGGAGTTCCTCAAACTTCTAAAACCTCTTCCCCTAATGTACTATTGAATTGCACTGCTATGTGATTTTAATAAATAGATGGAAAGTTGAAAAAGGTTTAAGATGTGTGCAGTGGCGGTGGAGTAGTTTTTTTTTTTTTGACAGCGGTTGAGTCGTTAGTCAGAGTGAATATGATAATGTACAATGGTCACACCGTTACACTGTAGCAGAGCTGTTGTACATGGTAGAAGGAAATCAGAATTGTTAAGAAAGAATTATACCATTGATGATATTTATTGATGAAGAGTAATAGAATATAAATTTTAGTTACGTGAACGGTATTCTGATAATGATAGCATTAAAATATAGTGAAGTTAGTTAAAATTTGCTTATATTTATACCAGAAAACAAAATATGGATACTTATTGCTTATAATCGGAACGGAAGAGAGAATCTAATTAAAGTAAATGGCATTGAAAGCAGCCTAGCTACAGTATTTCTAAATATTAAACAAGACAAAAGACCCATGCGATGTCATACCAGTTTATAAGATTCCAAATTTTCTGGGAGCCGATAACGCATTTGTCCAGCTTTCAATAATAAAGGGTGGTGCAAATTAAGCTGAATAAGTCTGCCTGGATCCTGAGTTAATGTCGCAGATAGAACCATCTTTGCCAGCCTGGGATAAGGCTTGTCCTTGAACCCCCTCTCAACTCCACTTCAGAAATAAATATCATATAGATAAATAAACATGTATATGTGCACTAATGTAAAAAGTATGATTGGTATTAGACCTTCGTTTCTCTAAATGAAAATATAAAGGCAAAAATAACTATAAAAAAGACTAACTAAAGATCCATTCGGGTTTCAAAACTATAATCTCATTACTGACAATTCCAAAAGATTAAATCTAGAAATCAGAGACATGCTGTTACAATATTAGTGTTCCAAGTACTATTTTCAAGAATTCAATGGCCTATTGAGCTATTATTAATGCCAGAATAAGAAGTATAAAAGTTTAATGCCTTAAAACTGGCTTTACATTATCAATACAGTTTGTATCTGTATAAACCGGCTTTGTCTAACATGCACAAGCAAAATAGTCCTGCACCATGCACAAGTGACTTTTTCACCATCGGATCAAAAAGTCAAATCATTTCTCATTTAATTTAATGGTGGGATTTATTGATCCAAGAGTGAAAACTAGCTTGTGCATGATGCAAGACTTGTCTAACTTGTGCACCTTAGAATTGGCTGTATATACAATATAGCAATTTTACCATAATAGAAAAAATTCTAGGTGTGGAACATAGAGGTGACATGTTAAATCACATCATTTGAAAGAATAACCAACAACTTATGCATCATGGATAAGCAACCAATGGAGTATAGCTAGATCAGGCAGAAGAAAAAAGCTTTGTGTTTGTTTTCCAACATGATCAGAATTCAGTGGCATTCGCTTCTATTAGTCAATCATGAAATGAATGTTTCATAAGACAAGTGAATAACGTTTGAACTCACCATCTTCTTCTGGTTCGTAGTGCACTAGCAGAACAGGGGAAAAAAGAAGCAGACGGTTGAGAAAAACCATCATCATTAGATTGGATCAGTTCAAGCACAGTTGGCAACCATGATTGGTATGCCTCACGAAGTAATCGATCTGTTTCATCAACCACCTGACATTATTTCCCTCATTATCATATCATATACAATAATATATCACTACCATAAAAAAGGAAAGGCTCAAACAAAAACAAACCAAATTTAAATACTTTCAAAATTAATTGTATAATCAAAATAAAAGCAAAAATAATGAGAATTTAGACTTACAAGATAATAAAGATGCTCAAGCGTGAAGCCTATGGTAGTATTAATGTGATCCATAAGCCTGCCAGGGGTTGCTACCAATATGTCAACTTTACTCTGAAATCGAGGAAGTGGAATGCAATGTGGATCATAGCATGTGCCTATATCACGTGCCGGCATTTCAACGAGCTCAGAAATCTCATTGGCTAAGGATGATTGTCCGACAGCTAATCCGACACGCAGGCCTAACGGAGATGCAACGGCATCAAAGACTTGTTTGACCTGTAAAGCAAGGTCGCGAGTGGGAACGACAACCAAGGCGCGGAGACATTTGGTGACGCGGCCTGATAGCATCTGCACTAAGGGGAGAGCATATGCGAGGGTTTTGCCGCTTCCGGTGGGTGAGTTAACGCAAATGTCTCGCTCAAAATTGCCGGGGCCAACTGTTTCGTGCCAAACTGCAACTTGCACTGGGAATAGGTTTGAGATTCCCATGTCTTCCAACGCTGACTTCAACCTGATAAAAAATTGTGAATGAAAATAAATAAAAATAAAAACATAAACTAAAACAGAAGTAATAGTACAATACTTAGGGTGGAGAGAAGGGACTGAATGAAGAGGAAGTTGCTGAGAGAGAGTGACGTCAACAGGTTCTCGCATCCATGGCAAAGCGGGAATACTATGTTGCATTTCTTCGCCCATTTTGTCCATGTTTATACTAAATAAGCTATTCGCATTCGGGTTATTGTAAAGTGTTGTAATTTTGTCCCAGTTTCAAACCATAACAGTGGCGGTTGCAATTTCCGGCGCGGAGGTCGTCGGGGAAAAGTGGTTCAAAGATCTAGCCAAGAACGTGGTGGTTGAGAAGTTTATAAATCTATTTGATCTGAATGATAGATGATAAGGAATCCGGCGGCTAGGGTTTGTTGGAAGAGGAGAGCTTCTCAAATGAGAGACAGGGAGAGAATAAAATTAAAAAAGAAGATGTGTTTCAATCCTTAATCAATTTATTAAAAAAATTATTTGCAATGGATGTCATTATTTGAGATTTATACGATTAAACTATCATGACACTAATACAATTCCTCACTAATGAAATCAACTCTCATAAATGAAACAAGTTTTTATTGATAAAATGTTTTTCGTTGAGAGGTCATTGATAGAGTAATATTTATCTTTGATATATTTCACTGATATGTATAAAAATATCATATCACTATAATGATGTTTCTATTTTTATACCATAACTTTGATTACACAATGTCATTAAACCATTGTTAATTAAAATGTATGAAAGAAATTGACATTGATTAAAATTTAAAAAATAATTAAAATGCACGGAAGAAGTTTACATTGATTAATCGAACTATTAAGCACGAAAGAAGTTGTCACTGATAAAATTATAAAAATAACTCAGATGCAGGTGATAAGTTGTCAATGATAAAACTAAATTTGATACATAAGACAGGTTGTTTTTGGTGAAATACACGAGACAAGTTATTGCTTATAAATTTTTGGGTTAATTAAGTTTTTAGTCCCTATAAATATTCACAATTTTGTTTTTAGTCCCTACAAAATAAAATCACACTTTTTAGTCTCTATAAAAAAATTCATCAGCGTATTTAGTCCCTATAAAATTTTTCCATCAGCATTTTTAGTCCATGTGAAAAATTTCCATCAACATTTTTGGTCCCTCAAATGCTTAAGAAAAATATCACAGAGACTAAAAAGTGTGATTTTATTTTGTAGGGATTAAAAACAAAACTGTGAATATTTATAGGGACCAAAAACTTAATTAACCCTAAAAATTTTAAAAAAACTCAAATGAACATTGATAAAATAATATTTGTCACCGATATATTAAATTATATTTAAGCAGAGAATCTTTTCCTCTTTTTTTTAACAAGCAAAAATGGATTTTATAACCACAAACAAGTAGTCTCAATAACACAAGGCTGAAGTAGATATAATAGTCACAAGGAAACGGCAGAATTTCATATAACTCTTCAATTATTAATTAATACATTAAAGGGAATTTATTAATGAATATCAAATTTATGTACGCTGGAAACTATTCATTTAAGTTGGAGAAATGTCAGTAAAGTTTACATTGCTTCATACTCCCTCCGTTTTTGAATATAAGCAAAATTCATTTTTTAGATCTATTCATTTAATGATGTATGTGGTTCATAATATGGCCAACATAAAAACTAATAGAGCAACTCACTACCCTTAAGAAACGATAACTATTACTTACTGTTAACTAAGGAAATTAACTATGTCAATTACGTTGTAACTATGTCTTCAAATGCAAGTCAAAACATGTGTTAGACAAACGATGACATTGGACAACGTAATAAACAGTACCTGTAACATATCAAATTAGAGAGATGTCTAACAATTATATTAATATAAATAGCATTATCAATTGACCAACTTGAATTGTTGTGTCTAATCAAAGCCTCTCCTATACTACCTAATCTAGAATAGCAATCAGTATTATCCTTCTATATCTAATTTAACAACCAAACATAGTACCATTTTATGGGAACCAATGAAAATGAGTTGTCTTACCTTTTGACATTTGAAATTCAATAAAAATTTCGATTTGAAGCAATGGTGTTAGAAACTCAAAACAACACATTGTTATAAACACACAAATTCTGCCGTCAGCCAATCTAATGGATCACCTTCAGCTTACTCAACAACATATTGCTATAAGATTAAGAGACCAAAGAAAACAAGTGTTAGAAGAAAAACAATTCGGTGGTACATCTAACATTAGTAGAGATACTTCAATTAAGAAACTTACTCCCAAAATTGATAAGTGTCAAAAAGGAGTTAAATAGACTGTATATTTTAGGCACTTTGATTACTTGGTTTGCAAGTTATCATGCGAAAAGCTCACAAATACTGAAGAATCATTCAATTATGCTTTTCACATCTAACGCCAACTCTTTGTAGGAAAATACACGCCTGGACACTTTAGAAGCAAGAAAACATGAAGAAATGCAAAGGACAACTTTTCAAAGATCAAAGGAACAAAATAGGCAGAATTACCAGTTTACTGGCCATGGCGAGTAAGTTTACTTGCGAGGCGAGTAAGTTTACCAGTTTACTCGCCATGGCGAGTAACTTTACTTGCGAGGCGAGTAAGTTTACCAGTGTACTCGCCATGGCGAGTAAATCTACTTGGGAGGCGAATAAGGCGGTCTAA
>Ga0315915_1007462_pt1 | contig 13060 bp, 3 predicted proteins | sample MpolbnodulesMG_FD_207738 | JGI IMG/M metagenome (GOLD analysis project Ga0315915, IMG submission 207738) | Medicago polymorpha root nodule microbial communities from Los Angeles, California, United States - branched nodules | ecosystem: Host-associated > Plants > Roots > Nodule | place: USA... | reverse complement strand
TCGAGAGTTTTGGAGGGGAGGGGAGGGGAGATTTTTAATTTGAAGTGTTTGGTTCAATTTTTAGAAGGGGAGGGGAGGGGAGAGGAGGGGAGCAAATTTTATTGCACTGCCAAAATTATCCTTAAATTAATTTAAAATTTCAATATTATCCTTATAACAGTATTTATTATTATTAGGTTATATTATCCTTGAAACAACTTTTGTTGTTGTTATTGTTGTTGTTATTACTATTATTATTATTATTATTATTATTATTATTATTAGATTATAGGTTGTATTATCTTGTAACAACTTTTATTATTATTAGGTTATATTATTCTTGTAACAATTTTATTCCATATTATTAACAACTTTTCCCTGTAACAATTCTTAATACTACTTGTAACAACCCTATTACTAATCCATTATTCCATTGCCTACTTCGTGTTGTTATCGTTTACATGTTATTGTTTCGTTACTTTATTATCCATATTTAATTAAGTTTAAGGATAAAACAGTAAAATAATATTAAAATCTCTCCCCTCCCCTTGCGAACCAAACACGTTTTTAATTAAAATATCTCCCCTTTCCTCCCCTCCGTTAAAATCCATTCCCTCCCCTTCTAATTCTCGAACCAAACGGACTCTAAGGAGAAAATACTTTCAAATTATTTTTAATTCCTTCTCTAGGATAATGTAAATTTCTATTTCATTTTATTTTTAAAAGATGCTTTGTGAAAATGCTTTAAATTAACTTTTTCTTTAAAGAAGGGCAACAATCAGAAAAGATATTGTCTAACAACCATTTATATTTGCAGGAAAGTTCAAAATCAGATGAAGCTGCCATGTGCCAAATATTGCCAAATATCACACAAAAGTCTTCTTTTTGAGAGACTTGTATTCTCCTCATAAAGAATATTGTTATTGCTACTTGAACAAATCTAATCATACCGTTGGCTGGGTCCTTCTCAATTGAGAGCTCACACCTAATACAATGAAGAAAAAAAATGTAGGGTATTACTTTTTCCACTTTACTCTCTCTTCGCGCTTCTTATAAATTTAAGATTTACAATCTGAATAGCGTAAACTTAACCTCAAACCTTCAAAACACGTTGAAATACCCTAAAAAACTGAAAAAACCTTCAGTTTTTTCAAATTTCATACTTTGAATACGGTGTGTGAAAATATAGTACAATGAAAAAAGAAATACCCAAAAATGTATGTGTGTGAATGGGCCGAGTCCGTGTATGAAAAATGTGTCATTTAAGTGTTATTGACTTTTTGTGTTCTTGTTCTATCGTTCTTTTAACCAATCATTCTTTTCAATCTATATAATTTTTTTTTTACATATTTTCTTTCATTTAAATACACTAAAGGGCAAAGACATCAAAGTTAATTGCATCCATGTGAAATCGGTGTCAAAAAGGTAGAAATAATTCACTGATGATTTTTTCTTGCAGGTTCTACTAGAAACAGAGAAACTTTTCATAAAGTGGAAACCAAAGAAAAAGTTATAATAAAGTCTACTCTTTTTTTAAGGGCATAACGTCCACTATTTAATTCTTCAAATTATTTTTAAATAAAAGTAAAATAAACTTTTTACTCAGAAAAAGAGAGAGTAAGATAAACTAAAATTAAATATAAGAATTTAATTTGAATACACCTACCGTCTAACTTTTATAATGAGCGTCGTTTAAAAAAAAAAAAACTTCTACTTTGTGTTAATAAATAGTTATATAAAGTTAATTTACTAAAATTGTTATATATTTTGATACTTTATTATATTTCTTAATCCGTGTTTAACAACTTTAAACGATAATCATTTTAAAATTGAGGAAATATAATGATAGATCTTCAAAAGACGAAATTAGTTTAGGATCATGAAGTAGTAGCTTAGTGGTATGACTTTAAACATTTAAGAAGCATTATGTAGGAGGTCATTGGAGGAATGAGGATAATAACTCACTCAGCTCAATCACCAGAATAATATCCAGAAGCCATTTTAATATTAAAGAATAGGTTAAGTCATCTTAAACAAATCATTCCACTCTCCCATTCACCAAATCAAGATTCCTCCAACTTTCATTAAATATCAAATTCATAATAGTATAGTTACAATTCTTTTACATCAGAATCATATTTAGAAAACCCACATCCTTAAAAAAAAGACCACTATAGTTGCACTACACTTTTTGCTTGATCAACAAACACTTACAAGCAATTAGACACCTAAATCACACACACACAAAGACATCCAACATTACAATTAGGCACTTAATCAGTAGTATCTTACAACATTAATAATACAATAAAAGTAACAAACCTAAATGTATCTTTATTTTTCTAAACTAGATATGACCTTGACCCCTTCCATAACAAATTCATAAATACCATTCTTCTGATACTAACACCAAAGTGTCTTATTTTCCCTTTCTTGTGTTTTGACATTATTATTTTTTTTTATATTGGAAGTGGTGGAATACTTTGTTCATGCCTAAACACATTTTCTGGATCTACTCTAGTCTTTATCTGAACCAACTTGTTAAAATTACCCTTAAAATACCTATAACCCCAACCAGTTGCTTCTATATAGCTTGTACTATTCTTAGAGTTAATTCCCAAATCAAGATCCCTATAATTCACATAAGCTTCCCTTGGAAACTTAGACACATAAGGAGTCATATAGTTATAAAGCTTCCTAATCCAGTCTACATGCCTTGCAACATTCTTGTCACCCTCTTGCCATATAGACAAGTACTGAATTTTATACAATGTTCCATTTCTATGTGGAAAAGGGCTATCAGATTCTGAAAATTGACTCATTTTTCCACCATATGGATTCCAAATCATCAAAGGACTATCTTCACTCAACAGCCTCTGCCACAATCCTTCAATACCAGCTTCTGGTATTGGTTCCCTCACAAAATCAGATTTTGCTTTGAAAGAATTCTTGAATGTTGGTTTTCCTTTAAGAAGAACTTCTGGTGGTGTAGCACTTGGAAATCCAGCAATATAGAGAACAGATTTGATCCAACTAGTTTCTTGACAATCTTTCCTTGTCAAACCCAATTCAGGAAAACTTGTTTTCATGACTTGAAGTAATGTTCTTGCTTCACCAAGAAAAACAGCATTATAAGAAGTTGTAATAGTTCTTTGAGTTTTGTTTCCAACACTAGCAGCTGGTTGAATGATGACTCTAATAAAGAGATTTTCATCAATAAAAGGTGCTACTTCTTGCCATCTATGAAGAATTTTTGTAGCACCTTGTTCTAGAGTTTTAGTGACAGTAAAAACTGTCACTGTTGGTGGAACAGGAACAAGCTTTATCTTCCACCAAAGAAGTATACCAAAGCTTCCACCTCCACCACCTCTTATAGCCCAAAATAGATCCTCTCCCATGGCTTTTCGGTCGAGAATGTCTCCTTTCGCATCAACGATTCGAGCATCTAAGACATTATCAACACCAAGACCATATTTTCTCATCAATGTTCCATATGCACCTCCTGTTATGTGTCCACCGACACCTAAGCTTGTGCATAGACCTGCAGGGTAACCAAGAACCGAACTTTTCTCGTATATTCTGTAATAAACTTCACCGATAGTGGCACCGGATTGAACCCAAGAAGTGTTGGTTTTAGTGTCGATGCTTATGCCGCGAAGTTTGATTAAATCGACAACTATGAAAGGTGTTTCAATTTTGGAAACATATGAAAGTCCTTCATAGTCATGGCCACCACTTCTTACTCTTAGATGGATTCCAAGTTTCTTGGAGCAAATTACGGCTGCTTGGACATGTGAATCTTGGGAAGGTGTGAATATGAATTCGGGTTTCGGTGTAGATGGTGCCAAACACCTTAGGTTCATTGCTAAGGAATCAAGGATGGTTGAGAATGAAGGTTCATTTGGAGTGTAAATTGTTGTATGAAATGGATATGTTCTGTCTGAATTCATGTTGAGACATTGGACAAAACTGTCCTGAAGTAATAAAGAGGAAACTTTTAATGAAAGTGATAACAATAGAAGGACTAAAATTGGCAAGGGTAAGATTGGTGACACCATGATTCTTGTGTGTGTGTTCTCGTTTTTGTGGTGAAGGAAGGTATCACCAATGCTCTATATATAATGTGAGCAACTATGCAAAAAAATTGAAACAGTGCATGGAAATTTGAGCTAATACATACGTCATACACATGAAGAGTATTGGTATTGTTTTAAGGTTAATGTTCTAAATTAAATTATGATAGTGTTGAATGTAAACTTTTTTCATTTTAACTTGTTTCCAACATGTACCACTTTAAGTAAGGAACTTGAGTGGTTAATGAATTTCAGCTAACGACAAATTGTTCAGAAGAGCAGACTTCGTGTTTGAATCTTGTCCGAACAATATTTGACTCGATTTTACTTATCTTTTGGTCGAATCTCAAAATTATGAGTGTCCTTTCCATAAAAATCGGAGTGTTAACACAAAAATAATTCTAAATAATATGACAAGACTTCTTTGCTTTGTAACCATAAAAGAAAAAGAATGGTATTGGTGTTGTTGTCCATTAGTCATGTGCAAGGCAAAGCATTATTCTCTTGAATGGCCCCCATTAGAAATAAGCATGTCTGTATACTTGAAGCATTATATGATCATACAACAAATAAAGTATATTCTGTATGATTAATCATATGTTATCTAACATATCCATAAATTTATTTTAATGTAAAATCTAGTCTTTGGTTTTCTGGTGGTTATAACTGTATGGTCCACTGTCCACATGTTAAATTAATCAATTAGTATATTTGTTGCTTCACATTATGGTGTTACTTAAAGTTTAATGACCCATGTTCAAGTTTTGTAATACTTGTTTGGAATGTAGGAGGAAATTCCCAATCGCGATTAAGGCTTAACTCAGGTAGAACCGTAGTAGTCATTGTTTAAGATGCAATGTAGTTTTTTAACGTATACAAAACAATGTAAGTTGCGGTGTTACTTTATGAATTTTTGAAAGATAGGGCAGTAGAAAAACTAGCGTATGCATGTGAAAGAAAAAGGAAACCGTGTGCAGCAGAGCTTGAAATATAGGTTGGAGACTTTTGTATGAATGAATAAATCTTGTCTATTTTAAAATTTCATGGCATATGCATGATCTACATGCCATAGTCTTGGTCCCTTATTTTTCACCATTCAAAAACTTGATCCCTTTTTTCTCTCTCTGTAATTTTAATCATCTAGTTCTTTAATTTTTTTTAACAAACAAAAATAGATTATATTAGCACCAACGGAGTTCTTAACAGCACAAGGTGTGTTATAAAAAACCTCAAAAGTTTACGGTTCACATAACCAAAAACAGTAAAAACAAAAGGACTTAGTTGATGCTCATACAAACAAAAGGGCTCGACCACCACATACGAAAGTTTAAACCAAGATTGACATTATAAGCTTTCGACCACCAAAACGAATGTAATTTGACTTTATCTAACATCGGGTGAATTCTACTTTTCTTAGCCAAAACTCCGTTGTTCCGTTCGTTCCACATAACCCAAATACAACACAACTAAATAAGCTGCAAGAAAGAACGGCGAGCTCTCATTTCCCAGAAGAATGAATAAACTGAACAAGATGATTATGTAGCACATCCGGATCAGCTGAGGATATTCCAATCCAAGATCTAACCATACACCACATAGGGGCGAAAATGGGGCCAGAAAGGAACAAGTGATGAGCTGTTTCCAATCCACCACATCCAGTCACACAAAATTGAGAGTCATGAGAAATGATTTTATACGTCACCAAATTGTCCTTAGTCGATAACCTGTTGCGAAAGAACCTCCATGCTAATAATATGGCAACTGAAAATGCATTTAGTTCTATATAAAATCATATTTGCTACTTTATTGAAATGTAAATTTCAAATTGTTAATTCTTAAAATTTATTTGAGTTTAATTTTATGTGATTCTAATTCTAATATTAAAGTTATCACCAAACTATTTTTTTTGTTGCCAACTGCGGTTGTTAGAGATAGTTTAACCTTTCAAACTCTGGTAAACTCCGTTGTAAATCTTTAATAAAGTTGACGGTTCTTCTGACTTTACATAGGGATTAATTTCCCCTAATATATTTTCTTCTTCATAAAAAGGTTATATGCTTGGTCATGCTATTTGAATTTTTTTATTTAAATTAAATTTGTTCTATCTTTTGTTTTTTATTTTGAAATAGTCCTTTGCAAAGGTATACGCAAAATATTTCTAATACACTGGTTTTTATAAATAAATATAGATAAAAGTTACACGGAATTCAATTAATTTTCTTTACACGGATTTTTTTCTCGTGCAGAATTTCTTCACATTAATATGATTGATTGGAAACAAAAATTATTCAAGTTAGTTATTAGAGAAGTATAATTTGGAATGTAGAGGTCCTGAGTTTGCATAAAATGAAGCAAAGTAGAACAAGACAGAGGTGGTTCAACAACCACCTTAAAGTTAGATGCTAAGTGAGGGTCAAAACTCAAAAGGTCTATGCATCGATCGAGGTTCCTTTGCCTTTTATTTTTAGTGTGAATGGATATTTTCCTATGCAGAAGACTAATCTTTCGAGTCGAATATGACAATAATAAATGGTAAAACAAGAGATTTAATATTATTGTATTTTTAAGATTATATCCGAACTCAGAACATCGTCCGATTAGGCTAGAAGATATGCCTTATCATTTCATTCAAATGTTCTAGAATGATTAGGTTCCCCTCCTTTGTTTGTTTATTTATTTTTTATTACATACTTAAAGACTTGAACCATCATTGTACCCAAAAAAAAAAAAAAGACTTGAACCATCAATTAATTTTCCTCCTTGATTGTAGCCCTGATATACGACTTTCCTGCCGTGAACGACCATCGGAACCCACCATGGCAAGCGAGTCAACTGCTGCTTCAATTTGTCGCTATGACTTGCAAAAGAGTGCTTATTGCTTACCATCTTTTGGGGATCTTGGAAGCCAATTAGAAACCTTAATGTGTTCAAACTTCATTTCATTATAATTCTTGTCATCATAATCACGAATGATGACAATCCAAAAAGTATATAGAAGGAAGAAACTCCTCAAGGTGTGGGTCACAATTCCATGTTAAATCACCCTTGATACCGTTTATCAAGAACAATTCTAGTCGTGAGAAGGGATTAGATCATCTAGAAAAGGGTGAAACAAGACTTGTAAGCTTATACATAAGGGCGTAAGTGGTTCAGACAAAACCAACGAAACCGAAAGCTCAAACTGAACCAAATCGAAAAAATATCCGACCTTATTTGGTTCGGTTTGAAACCGATCCGAACCAATCGAAACCAATCTAGTTTGGTTTCATTCATGGTTTTTCATTTCGAGATCCGTGAAACCGATGAACCAATCCGATGATAACCACACTCCTTATTTTACTGATATTATCCTACCTCACACAAACTTATGGTTAGACCCAAAATTAACATAAAATACTTTTTAATTCATTCACTTTCTCTCATCTTCATCTCATCTCATTAGTCAGACTCTTTCATTTCTACTAAAAAAAAAACCCTAGCCGTTAACTACACCAAATCCATTGTTCATCGTCACCCGTCACGGCTGAGATCGTTCATCTCTTTGTTAGTTTTATCATGTTTATGTCATTGATTTATACTCATTATATTTCATTGTTTTCCATGTTCATTTTCTATGTCATAGATTTATACATGTTACAGTATATGTCATTGTTTAGTGAAGATTAGAAAAACCATTCAAAATAGAAAGCATTTGTGATTTGCGTAAAATTTTGATTGAGTGTGATGTCACTGATGTGTATTGATAAAAATTGAAATTGAAATAAAAATATAAAATATATATATACCACTCAATAAAAAGTGCATCCCTAAAAAAAAATTTCAATTTTGCACGCATAACTTTTTATTTTGATCCGTTTACAAGTTTTAGAGATTAACACTAGTCAATTCTAAACTTATTCACAAAGCATCTTCTTGTTCAGATCTATCAATAATATATATAATGTTATGTTTCAAAGTCCAAATGGTTGGAAACCAATGGAATAATTAATACTTGCGAATAAGTTTTTTGAAGGCATATTATTTGTAGGGTTTTTTTAATTGCAAATTATTAGGTTCAGAAATAATTTTATAAGTTTTAGAGATTTAAAAATATTAGGGATTAACACTAGTCAATTCTAAACTGATTTTAATTTTGACATGTTTTGCTTCAATTGTATGAAATATTGAGTAAGGTTAGTTATAAAAAGTTGTTTGAAAAATAGAGAACATGAAAGAACAAAATATGAAATACAATTATACAAGTTCTATGAAATATTTTGTGAGAATTTGATTTTTTTTAATTGTATATTTAAATAAACCGGTCAACCGAACCAATCCAAACCGAACCAAACCGGTTAGTTTGGTTCGGTTTCTTTTTTAAAAAACAGTGAAAACCGAACCAATCCAAACCGATGAAAGTTTTATCGGTTCGGACATTTTTTTGACTGAAAACCAATCCAAACCGAACCGTTACACCCCTACTTATACACCATCTGATCACTAGTATAAGCAAAAATCAACATTTTAGATCATTTATAATAAAGTCCATATACATCGTTAATTAAATTAATCTAAAATGTAGATTTTTGCTTACAATAGTGACCAGAGGATGTACAGACTAAATTTAAATTAGACAATTTTTTTAACTCGATAACCAACCCAATTGCCAACTAATTCGAAAGATCTAATCTCATTGTATACTTACGGGAATCCCATTTTTAGATGGACTAACCCATCATAATTAACACCGATGAGAATGATCATTTCATCTGATTGGTCATTCGAATTGTTTTGCAGCCTAATCATTCTGACAGGTGGATTTGGCACTTACATGCTTCCAGCAAATATACCGTCACTAGTGCTTATAACCATCTGTTAACACCAACTAGCAACAACTTGTCAGCAATTCATACGTCAGAAATCTGGAACAAGAAAGTGTCCCTGAAAATTAGTCTCTTTGCTTGGCGTCTCTTGCGGGATAGATTACCAACAACGGACAACCTAATTAAAAGACACATTTTACTTCCAAATGCTCAGTTATGCGTGTGCTGAAATCTTTCAGGCTTTCAGTAATATATTTCATTTTAACTTCTTAAAAAAAAAAAAAAAAGTACTCATAACACTTCAATATTAAAATAAGTCATGTAGACATATCATGTTTCTCACTTCCTTTCCCCATTCACTCTCTTTGATTTAAATCCAAAATCACAAATTCAAAATTTTTGTAATGATACTAACTATTTTTTTTTTGGAGCAATGTCTTCATTCAACCGTCATGTTCAACTTCACAAACGCAAAAGAGTGACTTGTCCATCTCTAGTAAGAGATATGATGAACTTACACTTAAATGTCGATCATCTCTAGTTATGAATTAAGAGTTGTTGTAAAGAAAGTCACAAAATGTAACGTAAAAGATAATAATGCAAGAGAAACATAATTTAAATACTAATAGGGTAAAAAAATGTAACATAAATTATCAATTTGAAAAGCAAAATAAATAAATAAAAGATTGATAAAAAACTGTCAAAGTTAAAGGACCACAAATAGGGGTGTAAGTGGTTTGGACAAAACCAACGAAACCGAAAGTCTAAACCGAACCAAACTGAAAAAATATCTAACCTTGTTTGGTTCGGTTTGAAACCGATCCGAACTAATCGAAACCGATCTAGTTTGGTTTGGTTTATGGTTTTTCATTTCGAGGTCCGTGAAACCGATGAACCAATCCGATGATAACCACACTCCTTATTTTACTAATATTATCCTACCTCGCACAAACTTATGGTTAGACCCAAAATTAAAGTCCAACATAAAATACTTTTTAATCTAGTCAAATTTGAAATAAACTCAATCTTTCACATGGATGGCGAATTGGAATTTGACGATTCACGTTGGAATTGGATTGATATAGCTTGGATGTTTTTATTTAATTTCACGGCGACCATAATTTCATCATGTTTAAATTTCAGGATGTTTTAATTCCAGTTTACATGAATTTGTTATTTGGACTATGTTTTAATTTTAGGATGTTATTTTTGGAATTTTTGTGTTTGTTGATGAATGATGCATGTATGGATAATGGATGATTGAAATATTTGAGTTTGATGAAGTTGCTTTTCAAGAATGATGGATGAATGAATCTTGGATCATATGTATGAAATATTGAGTAAGGTTAGTTATAAAAAGTTGTTTGAAAAATAGAGAACATCAAATAACAAAATATGAAATACAATTATACAAAGTTCTATGAAATATTTTCTGAGAATATGAATTTTTTTTTAATTGTATTTTTAAACAAACCGATCAATCGAACCAATCCAAACCAAACCGATTAGTTTGGTTCGGTTTCTTTTTTGAAAAACAATGAAAACCGAACCAATCTAAATCGATGAAGGTTTCATCGGTTCAAACATTTTTTTGACTAAAAACCAATCCAAACCGAACCGTTACACCCCTGACCACAAATGTAAAATAGAGGGACCAAATCTGTAAAATAAAAAAATAGAGATACTAAACTCATTATAGAGTCCATTAATACTAAGAGTGCATATTTGAGACTCTCAATTCATTAAACACCCAACAAAATTTTCCTCCAATGGTGGCACGTAGTATGTACCGACCGATGCTTACTGTAATAAGCACTACCATTGGAGATGGTATGACAAAGACTATGCAAGTACACATGCTAATGATAATCTACTCAAAAACTATAATGTCTACGCGTTAGGCATATCATTGCAGGTTCATATCTATTTAGAGGGAGAGTAAAATTGCATATTGGTCAAGGGTATATGGTCTGCAACTAATTATATGACACTCTCATAACTGAAGAAAGTGAAAAGTGGAGATAACGCATTCACTTGATTTCTTACCTTTTGGAGAATATTCTTGGAAATCGTAATTGGGTCTAACACAACCCTACAAAACCGACTTGTGAGGTGAGGATTACCCCCACTTATAAACACATTGTCAGACCATCACCTATCCGATGTGAGACTCTTTACAAATATCTTGTTCATGTATGAGTTTCATGACTTTTTTAGATAAATTTTGTCTTTTTAAATTTCTTCGTTAAAGATAACAATAGAATCATCTTACAAATTTTTCTTTCACTCTTAGTTAAATAAGTGATTCCACGATTATTTAGTTTTTATTTAATATTTGTTGTGATTTTATCGTGTTAGTAAGTTATCGTCTGCTTTGATTTCTCATTTTGGTATAATGTTTTTAATTTCTCTTCTTGGTGTGATGTTTATTTGGTATTAGGTTGAAAGATGCTCGATATAGTACATATCCAATCAAATCAATGACTTTGGCATCGTTAATATTATATATATGAATATATGAATATTTCAAACACTTGAATATAGTCATATTTATATACTTACATCTTGTTGTTTGATTTTATTATTGTGAATGTTGTGAGCTATTTTATACTTTTTTTTGTCTAGTAGCCTAGTGGCTGAAGCTCACGCATTTAAATGTGGAGAAGTGGGGTGTCCGGCTGCATAAATTATGCAATATCCCTACCAAGTGAGCTATTTTATACTATTAATATGAATGTTGTGAGTTTGATCACCAATTTATTCTTTTTGTTTTTAACCACTTTGAATTTGTGTTTTATCGATTTACTTTACCAATTTGAATGAGTATTGTTTGTTTTTAGTAAAAAATAATAAAATCATCTTAAAGGGGTGTTACAATGAGCAATATTAAATGATGTTAAATGCTTAATTTAAAAATTTAGGCTGGTAAATGCAACAGTATGTAAATTAGAGTGGTAGCAAAATGCATTTGGCCCTTCTTTTAATCTATTTTTTGTATTATTTTTGCTTCAAAGATTATTATTATATTATTATTGTTGTTATCATAAAGCAAATGTTAATGTAAGAAAGATGAAACTACAGAACCGGAACTCAAATAAAATCACTCACTTAAAAAAAATCAACATTGTTTTATTCTCAAAGACTTTTTTACATAGTAAAGCAAATATTTTTACATAAAATTAAGGAGACTAATCCTTTAAGTCATACTAGTTAGGCGGAGTCTTTTCTTTTTAACTGAGAATTAATCATGCATTTTAAACTAAAGGGGTCCTTTTCTTTTTACTCTTCAAAGACACGTTGGGGCGTTTATATTAGGCTAGCATGTGCAAACCAAATGTTGTCTTTGTCATTGAAAATTGGCAAAGATACTAGAGGTCTCATTTCAGCTGAAAGCCACAAAACGACAACAAATAAAGATCATAGAAAAAGAAATAAAGTAGTAAGAAAAGTTAGCCAGCAAAAGAAACAGTTAATTAAATTAATAAAGCAAATGTAGCTTTTGTTATTAGTTACTTCTTTCACTTGGTTCTTTCTAAACGAAGACTCAGATGGTGGTACCCCTCTTGTCTAGTTCAAAATCTAATTTGATATGGTTTGATTAAATTAATCTCAAAACGTTAACGTCTTCTTATTCTTAATCAAAATTCTGTTCTTTCTTTCACGTTTTGCTTTTTGTACACAAGAATAAATTTTTCTTTTGTGTATGACCTTCAATTTTCGATTCTTATTCCTTATGCACGACGGAGAAAAGTGAAAAATTCGAAAATTAATTAATTTGAGGTAAGCAGTACGTCAATCTTTCGTAATGCTCTTCTAAATCATTGAACTCTTTTCATATGGATAAGGACCCTAATAAGTTGTAATTATATTTGTTGTGAAAAATCAACCTTGATCGGAATCACACCAATGAAAAACAAAGATGTGTGGAGCAAAAGATAGTGGTAATTCTAGGTCTAAGTGTCTTCAAGCAACAACACACTAAAGAGCTAAAACAATGACACAAACACTAGCCAAGCATAAAGATAAGCAAGCTAAAAAAAGAAAATAAACAAACACACACAAGATGGCAACCCAGTTCGGTCCAATATGACCTACTCTGGGGGAGAGAGCAGCTCTCCAATCCACTATGAGAAGATGTTACAAGAGGTTACAAGAAATCAGCATTTTCCCTAATCTCTACCCTTTGTTTCCCTCACCACTCTCATA
>Ga0315915_1007461_pt1 | contig 13061 bp, 8 predicted proteins | sample MpolbnodulesMG_FD_207738 | JGI IMG/M metagenome (GOLD analysis project Ga0315915, IMG submission 207738) | Medicago polymorpha root nodule microbial communities from Los Angeles, California, United States - branched nodules | ecosystem: Host-associated > Plants > Roots > Nodule | place: USA... | reverse complement strand
ACTATCTAGCTGATGGTATCTACCCTTCTTATCCAACTTTCGTCAAATCGATTAGACTTCCTCAAAGTGAACCCGATAAGTTGTTTGCAAAACATCAGGAGGGATGTCGGAAGGACATCAAACGTGCTTTTGGAGTGCTTCAAGCTCGATTTAAAATCATCCGTGAACCAGCTCGCTTGTGGGACATAGCTGATTTGGGTATCATCATGAGGTCATGCATCATATTACATAATATGATTGTTGAGGATGAACGAGATACATATGCTCAACGTTTAGACCGATTTTGAGCAATCTGAGGGAAGTGGATCTAGTGCACCGCAACCATACTCGACTGAGGTGTTACCCACTTTTGCAAGTCATGTGCGTGCTAGATCCGAGTTGCGTGATCCAAATGTTCATCATGAATTGCAAGCAGATCTAGTGAAGCACATATGGACAAAGTTTGGAATGTTTCGTGATTGAAGATGATTTGTATCGTACTAAATAAATTACTTGTGTGTTGTGTGCTTAGTTTGTTGTATTACATTTTAAATTATTTAAATAAATTTTGTTTTTACAAAAAACAAAAAAATAAATTGCTAAGTGTTTTTTAATTTAATTTAATTATAATCGATAATTGTAATTTTATGTAATTATAAAACAAAAATATAAAATTAAATAAGAATAAGAAATAAAAAGTGGTGGGGTAGAGTGTTGAATGAAAAACAATTGAAAATGGTAAAAGTTGAATGAGTGTTGAATAAGAGAGAGAAAATGATGTGGAGTGTTGGGAATTGAAAAATTGGATGTTGAGTTTTGTTGAAGGAGAAAACCATTGTAAATGGTCTAAGATTTGGAGTCCAAAACAAGGATGTGGGGAATGTAATAGCTTCTGTTTTGATACGCCCAAAGGTTTAGGCTATACTCTCTCTGTTTTTAAATATAAGCAAAATTAACTTTTTAGATTCATTCATTTAATAATGTATGTGGTCCATATTATTAACCACATACATCATTAAATGAATGAACTTAAAAAATTCAATTTTGCTTATATTTAGAAACAGAGGGAGTACCAAACTTATGTTAGGGGTTTGTTTCAAATTGTGCATGCATCTTGTGCTGATAAAAGTATAAAATATTACTCACTTTCGACTAAGTATCATATTCCCAAATTAAATAAAAATTCCTATGCTACAAAAAGTAATGGCTGCTAAAGGGGTTCATTAATTAATTAGGAAGGAATAGCCTCATGTTTCTTATGTGAGTGTGAATAATGTTTTTTTCTAATGAAAGAAATAAAAATGAACATCATTTGCCTACCCTAATTGGTTTTTGGAAAACATACAACGTATTTTTCTATATATAATTAGCAAGTACAATATGGTTGACAATGGTGGTCTCTCTATGCATGCATGCGATATCACAAATGTCTCGAAGCCTTCCTATCTAAATCAAAAATTAAAGTTGAAAAGACTTGTAACCATGTGGTGCTGCCCTAGCCTAGATGAACCTATAAATTAAGTGTATGCAACTATGCATATTAATATCAAGGAGAAATACTTACACAAACACACCACCAAATCAGAATTATATAGGCAGGTACCTGATTAAAATATCTATCATTTAATTATTTCAAATATATATATTATTTTTTTCTCTTCTATACTTTTTCCATTATGTATGTGTCAAAATAACTCATTTTTATGCTTGCGACCAATGTGTATCTCAAAATATAGATTGGAGGAATAATTCTTTGACACATAGATCTAGACACTTTGCTCAAGTATATAAAAAAATATATATATCATATAATTACTCTTAAAATATATTATTTAATTATTATTATTTTCAACTTTTTTCTTTTTAATGTGTGTGATTAAAAGTGTTCAAATTTTTATGTTCACATGATAATTACTCATATTTGAGACACCAAAGTCTTATTTTGAAGGGAAAAAAATGGTGTTTTTCCAAAATGTAGAGAAAAATGATTTTGTGGCCAAATTGTAGCTCTTCTTATTTTTATTTTTTTTGTGATTAATGTCTCTTATGTAATTTGAATACTGCCTAAAGAGGAAATGTGTTCAAAGAACTTGGAAAATATATGATGTGTATATTTTTTATAGGCAAATTACACTCACCTCCCTCGAGGTATGTTAATATGTCACTTACACCCCCTCTATTTTCACAAATAACACTAACCTCCCTTTGATGTTACAGTGTTAAACTGGCGTTCGAAAATAAAAAGAAAAACTCAAACTTTTATACATGTTTTGCACTATCTTCCGCCATAAAGTTTTCATCATCCAAATTTGTTCTATTCTCATGTGCTTCGTTTGTGAAAGAGAATGGTGTTGTCCACATAATCGACATCACCAAAATCATAGGATTTGGGTAAAATCTAAGAACACAATTTCTTAGCACCCACTTTTATGATAGAATGTATTTTCATCTGAATTTACACCTAATTTCTTTATACAAAGAATTTCATGACAACAATTATTTTTTACAGAATCCATTTGCCGAAGGATCTAGTATTTGGGTTCGTAGACAGGGCTGTGTTTACAACACTTATTTTTTTTATTGTTGGTATAGGCGATTTGGTTGTGTTTATAAAATCATAAAATCAGTATCGTGAGTATTGTTGTTTATATTGTTCACAGTAATATTTTTATCCCTTTTAGTTATAAAAATTCAAAACTAACAGTGTTAAGTTGTTGTTAAGTCTCAAAGGGAGATGTCTATCTATTTTAAAAGAACTTAAGAGAGGTTTGTGTCTACTCTAAAATTACAGGGGGTGTTTATGTTATTTAAAGAGACCTCAGGGGAGGTCGGTGAAATTATCCCTTTTTTATCAATGGAAAATATATAAAGGAAAAGACTAAAAAAATTATGTCTATTAATTTTGTATCATAAAGAATGAAATGAATTCAGTGGTCACATATTTAAACACTTAAAAAAAAGCCATGACATTGTGTTTTAATCTTCACCATTCATGATTTAATTTGATGATCATGATTCACTCAATTCACCCCCTTTTTTGCCCATAAAAAAAATGATTTAGGAAGTTTATTTTTATTAAACCACGAATATGTGTTTTAAGTCCAAGTAAGACAATCTTTTTATGTGAGTGATTGGTGCGAAAAAGGTGACCTTTAAAATCAGTTACTTTGGTGTAATAAAATGTCTCTGTCATCTCTTCAAAAAAAAAATGTCTCTGTCATGGTATATGGGGGTGTCCCAACTTAAAACCTTACAAGTTATATTATTCAATAGTGAAAAACGGGGAGTAAAAGATGCACATTTAAGTTTTTTTTTAAAGACGCACATTTAAGATATGTTAATATGTTATAGTGAAAACCTACTTACACCATAAACACTGTGACATTTTGTAATAAAGATGGAAAAGAAAATTTGCACGCACCTATTTTAGTTTGGTTCAATGATAATTTTCTTATAGTACCAGCAACACAGTGACAATTTGGCAAATATATAGGACTTGCTAGGATAAACCCACTTGTATTTTAGAATGAGTAATTTAGATACGATATAACTAAAAAGTGGTTAAATATACTTTGAGGTGTATGTTGCTAAAACACTTATTCTAAAAATTAAATAGGTGTTAACAACTCCCACAAACATCGTTAGAATAAACACATTTATTTTTTATAAGGAGTATTTTTAACATGTGATAACTAAAAGTTGTTAAATACACTCTAAGGTGCTTGTTGCTAAAATACACCTTCATAAAAATTAATTGATGTATCATAGCAAATCCATGTTAATATATACTTGTTCAATTTTTTTCGTTATTTTCTCATATTTATGTTTCATATATATATCTAGAGAGAGAGTTTTGCTAGAAGATACATTTTATGAAGGTGTCTTTTAGCAAGTTATTCTATGAGCATTTGTTAAAAGACACCAACTAATTTTTATGAAGGTGTCTTTTAGCAAAGTTATAACTAAAAGTGGAAATCACACCTTGAAGTGTGGGTTGCTAAAAGACACCTTTATAGGTGACTTCTAGCAAAACCTAATATATGTTATGTTTACAAAGTAGTTGATAGCACTATTTGAATGAGCTATCCAACTCCAATTCATGCATGCACTATATATACTACCAATCATGTGAAGTTTAACGAAGCTAGGTATAGTTATTTTAAATTGATTTGACGATATATGGATGAATGAACTTTGCTTTTTATTACTTTGAGAAACATTATTTCATGAAACACAAATTTGCTAGCTATAAGATTCATGGAATGTGTTCAATCAAAGTGATAATTTTCCAAAACAAGGTCTGAAGTAGCTTTATGATCCCATTCTCATGTTTGATCAAAAATAGAAAAAAGAGTTGAAGCGTGCCTTGGGTTACTTTTTGGCAAAGTTGAGCTATAGTTATTGTTTTCATTTTTATTTCAGTATTAATCCCTAAAGCGTTAATTAACATTTTTTTTGTCTTATACATGTACTCTTTAATCAATATTTTTGTCTAAAGTTTGTTTTTCAAGAGAAAATGACTCTAGCAATTTGAATTTTACCAAAAATAAGTAAAGTTTTACAAATAAATGTTTCGACTAACTTTCAAAGTCGCATATACTTCTAATTGATTTAACCTTCACTAAAATTTATAATCCACTCAAATCAGCCATTTGATTTCTTTTTAAGCATTTTGCAATGCTTGTTTAAAATTAATTGATTTTTGTCGGTATAGTTAGTTTCTTTTATGAAATACTAGCACTAGTATTATATTTTATAAGTCATAGACTCATCCCTCAAAAAAAAAAAAAAATCATAGACTCATAGCTATTTGGCTAATTTTGTTAACACATGTTGTTATGTTTTCTTGTAAATAAGGTTCATTAGTAACAGAGAAATACAAACAAGAGACGATTGAAACTCTCACTTTTCTTTCTTTCTCTCCTTCATCTCTGATTGCGTAACAATATTAATTTTTTTTTTAACTCCTAGTTATCCTTCAAAAAGTATCCATCCTTTCTTATGTCAAATTAATAGGCTTCTTAAAAAAAATTGTTACATTAATTTCTTTAAAATGAGTTTTTTTTTTGTGTAAATTCAAAATATATAATTACTAGCATCAATACGGTCACTAACAATTGTCCATCTTTCCATTTTTATTTCTATTATTTATTTTATCGTATTTGCTTATAATGTTTTTTTTTAGAGCATTGCTATATAGTGGGAAAGAAAAGACAACGAATGCTTCCCAAAACAAAATAAACCAATGACAGTTTGTTGTTTGGCGGAATACAAGGAGGTATTTGCTAAAGAAACGGAAATCAAAAAACATTCGCTATGTTTCACGAAGTAAACTTTCGCTATATTTAGCTTTATCCTTTTTTGTAATATATCACAATCAAATAAATATTGAATTTACAATATTCCAATTATAGTGGAATTGTTTCTATAATAATGAGATTTAACTATTTTTTTAATTAAAGATTTAAATATAATAGTATACAAAAAAATAAAATTGTAACTAGAATAGCTTAAATTTATGGTATAATAATTGGAAGATAAAAGTCAATGCAAAATCGTATATCTCCTTTATATATAGAGGTGGAGAGTATACAAACTACGGTTGAGTTTATAATAACTTCTTCTATTTTGTCATTGAACTTTTCTCAATCAAATTGTGTTTTTAGAGTTAATTGAATCGTCGATATTATATTTGATAATCATCTTGTGAACCGGTTTTGTAGAGAATTTTTTTTTTCTTTACATATAAATGATAGTTGTTTATATGGCTCCATTTACACTTCTAAATTTGTCAATTCTTTGCTATAATCGGTTGAGTTGTCCAACCCTCATCCCCATAAGTTTTTCCAAATCTATAAACACCAAGCTTTGTTCAAAGAGGCCATGACCATCGGTGGCGGTCATACGGAAAATAAAATAAAATTACACTCTCCGAGTCGGTGTCAACATGATTCATTCATTAGTTATTTCAAAAGCATTCAAAGATGTAAATCATAGCAAACTAATATAAAACTTAATTCCTTGTATAAACATTATAACAAATAATGTTATCTCAATGGTTACAATTTACTTTAACATCGTTTGTTATTTGTTCCCTTCACTTTAACATTGTTTATTATCCGTTGTTGCTTTATCTTGGTTATTGTTAGGGGTGTTCGCGGATGGGGTTTGTTCGGTTTTGGGAAGAAAAATCATCTGGTCCAATTTTTTCGGTTTTGTTATTTGTTCATCCAATTGATTTGGTTTTAAAATCAAATCCAATCCAATCTAATCCAAAAATATTCAGTTTGGATTGGATTGGTTTTCGGTTTTCATTGTTGTATATTTTTTCATTTTCTTTTAAGAAAATATATTATTTTATGACATTTAATAAAAATATAAGGTTATGAAAAAGATGAATAAGTAGAGAATGAAAGTAACATACTTTCTTCTTCAAAAAAAAAATAAAGCAAATAAAATAGGAGGTTAAAGAAAATAGTTGCAGAATCGTAAATTAATAATATTTCTTAAAAGAACAATAAAAAAGTCAACATTATTAAAGAACAAGTCTAGAAAATAGTTACATAATTGTAACTTTAGGAAACATTTATAAAAAATCATATAGTAATATATATACAAGTATAAACATTTCGGTTTGGATTGGATTATATAGGTTTATACTAAGGGAACTGAAAATCAATCCAATCCATTTAAAATTGCGGGGTTTTTTCAGTTTTCGGTTTTTCGGTTTTTTGATTAGTTCGGTTTTTGGTTTTTCGGTTCGGTTACTGGGGTTTGCTTTGGATTGGATTGGACATGAACACCCCTAGTTATTGTTACCACTACTCCAAATTGATGTTGTCCTCAAGGTTAAAGATTCAACAATCACACCATGTCATAGAAGTTGTTAAAAATGAAAGCTTCGGATGATGCGACTGCATATTTTTTATGGTGTTCGACTTATGGTAAGGTTAATTATTGTTTTCGGGATGTCAGTCATTGAATGTGAACAATGTGTTAGCAATTATAAAGGCCTCTGTAGCTTCCCCCTTCTATGCCCTCTCTCAACAGAAAACTCACTGCCCCATACCCCATAAATCAAGTCCCTCTTCCTAAAGATGTAGTCACCGTTGTCGTGGCGCAATGAGAGGGTTTGGCCCTCCGCACCACTTACCTTCAGATCTACCAGCAGCCATGTGCGTGCGGGTTTTGGCGGTGGACCTCTAGTGGAGTCGTAAAACATGGCATACATCTTATTAAGGTCATAACATTATATTCAAGACGCTTGAGAATTTCAGTTTAATGGGTGGTTATTGTTGTTGTTGGCTTGAGGCCTTTCGGTTTTCAAGTGTAATTTTTTAGCTGGTTTTCTTTTCTGTTTTTGGGAATGGCATTAGTAATGGTGTTTATTATGTTGGGTTTAGTTTGGTGTTTGGGTAACCTTGTTTATGGTTTTTCTTCCTTTGATTATTAGCAACTCTGTTTACATCTATTAGGATGGCCTTTTGGGTCGTTTTTGTGTTGATTAATGTTTATTTTTGGTGGGTTAGCCTAGGTGTTTTTGGTTGTGTGTAGCCTAAGTCATCATCGGGTTATTGTGTGGTGGCTGATACAAGATTTGGTCCTCTTTTGGTGGTTGATGGGTTTGTTTGCGTGTAACGTTGGTGGTGTTAACTTTATCACGTTAGTGGTGATGGTTATGTCTTTAAGCACAAATCTCAACACCGACACATGGTTTCTTGTTTAAACACCATGTCATTGTGCTTTGCAACATGATTTGACGATGTGGGAAGAGGAACAAAGGTGTTGGTTTATGGGTTTTTTGGACATGTTTTGGCTGAGGGTCTTGGGATACATATTGGTGTTGTGTGGGGTTGCGTTGGTCAAGTTATTGTTTGTTTTTTGCATTCTAGTTGGGTCAATCCTTGATATGTTTCTATTTGTGCCACCACACCAACTATCGTGTTGTGTTTTATGGGTTATGGTAGGTCGGTCGCCTTTGCGTCGAGACCGGAGTTTGATTTGGTGATCTGGTTTATGCGTTTAGGTGGACCGATCGCTTTTGATTTGAGGTCGAGAGTTTGAATCTAGTTTCATGATTTTGGGCTTTTTAGTGTGTCTTCTACAGTGAATAGGGTGTTTAGTGGTAACTCGAAAGAGCGGTGGTGGTGATTTTGGATGTGTAATTGGGCTCCTCTGTTGGAAGAGAAACAGAGGTGTTGTTGCATGGGTTTTTGGTTAATCTTTGTTCTCTACTCATGGGGTATATGCGTCAATCTATGATGCCTTTGGCTTGTGTTAGTTTTGGGTTTTTGTTTGACTTATGGCTTTTTATTTCCTATATGATTATGTTTGAGCTACCGCTCTATCTGTAGACTGTCTTAGGGATTTGTCTCATGTCTTCTGGTGGATCAATCGTTTTTGCTTCGAGAGCGAGAGTTAGTGTCTAGGTCCAATTGTCATGTGTTGGTTATGGAGTTTTCCCTAGTAGGTTGGGAGTTAAGGGGTGTTTTAGTGATTTGTTTATGGAGTGTAGTGGGTCGATCACTTTTGATTCGAGAGGGGGAGTCAGTTTATTGACTCAAGTTTTTGAGCTTGTTATAGTGTGTCTTCTCCAGCGGAATGAGGGTCAAGTGGTGGTGGAACCCGAAGGACTGTTGGAAGACTTTTTTCGGGTGTGTAATTAGGCTCAACTGTGGTAATGAGAAGATGAGGTCGTCTTTTGAGGTTTTTTTTTAGGGGTTTCTGGTGAGCAACAGACGGTAATTGATTGTATTTTATTTATGTGGTCTTTCGCGAGTAAGTGTGGGGTCTAAATTTGATTTAGGTTTTGAATTTAGTTCTTGTAGGTTAGTTTTCTTATTGGTGTTGGTGGTAGCCATCGGTTAGGTGATGTTTGTAATGGTGTTTTATTGTGTTTTTTTTTTTTGCATGTTCTACCTATATATGATGTCTTTACTTTGTAATTTATTTCTACCGTACATATTTGTCTTGTGTTGGAACTTCGTTTTTAACAAATTTTTGCATTTAAAAAAAAGAAAGTCATTGGACTGAAAATTGGGTATAAGATAGAGTGCTTGCTTGTGGAATTATATTTATGGTTGAAGAATGTTAACAACACACATTTTTCAACATATTCTTTTTAATTGGTTAAAATTCATTTGGGTTCCATCAAATCATGTGGGTCCCCTATAAATTTGGTGGATTCCATGTGATTTTTAACCAATCAAAAATAATGTGTTTAAAAGTGTATGTTAGAATGTGTGTTGCTAACATTGCTCATTTATGGCTTAACTAGAATGACAGTGCGAGCGGCCATGTGAACATAGGAAATGACCATAATGCAGCTTTAGTTAAAAAGAAACAAAGGGAGTTAGAAAGAAAAAAAAAATTATATAGCTTATTATGATTCATGTATGTACAATTGGTGCAGAAAAAAAAATTCAAAAAAAATACAATTGAAGTTGGCAGCTATCAAAGCCCTCTATATTCCATGTTAAACAATGAAAATGAATCCGAGTTTTTTCTTATGAAAATTGGTTGCTTGGGTTTTGGTAAATTGAAGGATAAGAAAAAAAAAGGTGCATGGGGATAGAACGTAGTGTTGGCTAATGAGAATGGCACTGCACATGCAATTTATAATTCGACAATTACTCTCTAGATATTTAAAAAAGTCGAACCGTTTGAAACACCTTTTAAATGGAATGAACCAATTAAAAAAAAGAGTGGTGATACATGTACCACCTCATGTGACAATATACCTTTTACACCCACACAAAATTTTGACACATCGCAACCTAGATCCCACACAAATAGAAGAGAATGTGTGGTTGTGAGATGAACTTATCAAAATATCCCAAATGCATGGGGTGTACAATGGGGTGTATGAATAAAAGGTGTTCATGTAACATTTTCCTAAAAAAAAAGTATCAAACAACGGTTGATTGTCGTTAGATGGATGCATGTAACAATCAGTAGGTGTCTAAAACAATTGTCTTGTATATTAAGAGACATCCCCTGACCCAAATATTTTGTCCAATACCTTGGTATGGGCAGTTCTATTAAGAATTCTACTCTTTACCCAACAGTTTTTGCTTATTCCCAATTGAAAAGATCATTTTACCCTTGTGCATGTTAACTCACGCTAGTTTAACTTTGTGTGAGTTAAAACACGCAGTGTGAGTTAACTCACGCTGGTGTAAATTTTTTAAAAAATTACAATGTGAGTTAACTCATGTTTATTAATATGCAACTTTTATTTCAAATTTATTTAATACGCAATTTTAATATGCAAATTCACATCGGGTTTAATTAGTGTTCGAACATTATATTATTTAGATGATAAAATTATAAAATAAATGCAAATATAAATAAAAAGAAAGGAAGAAAGGAACATAAATAATACATATAAAATCTCATTTTATTAATAATTGATACATTTACAATAATTGATACATTTTATTCGAAATTACTAAATCTGCTTCTTTGAGGTAAAAAGAGGTCAACGTTGGGGTAAAAGAAGACCAAGCTTGGGGAAAAAAGAGACCAACCTTCTTAGGGCAAAAAGACATCAACCCTTGGGGTAAATCTAAGTCTAGTTCTTTTATACCCCAAGAAGAGTCTTTTTACCAACGGTAAAAAAAATTTGGGGTAAAAAGAAGCAGATTTACTTTTACCCCAAAGGTTGACCTCTTTGTGCCCCAAGTCGATTGGCCTACTTTTACCCCTCGATTGTCCTTTTTTTACCTCTCGATTGACCTCTTTTCACCCTCCTAAAGGTAAAAAGACAAAGACTATAAACACGAGAGTGTGAGCAGGAGGAGAGAATGTGAGATGATGGTGTGAGAAAATGGTGAAGGTTGGAAGGTTATTTATAGAGGGGAATGGTACCATAGGTTTTGTATGCACTAAATGTAGTCAAAAAAGTGTAAACAAAAACGTGTAAAAATGTGGAAAATCAAGGTTGAATAACTGACCACTGTCCAAAAAATGGGTTCTTGGTGCATGAACAACCGGCCACAGCAGCGCGAGTTAACTCACGCTGTCCCATGCATGCAACGTGAGTTAAATCGCGCTAGTGTTAAACTCTGCGTGAGTTAACTCACGCAGATTGGCCGGTTGTTCATGCACCAAGAACACGTTTTTGGGACGGTGGCCAATGCATTTTAATGGTTTTTACACGTTTTTTTTTAAGTTTTTTCACATTTTTTGACCCCCATTAAGTGCTATGTTACCTTAAACCATCTATAAATACCCTCCTTATCACTATTTCTCACACCATTTCTGACATTCTCTCCTCCTCACTCTCCTCCCTCCTCTTCCTTCTACAACAAATGTTGTTTTTCCATCCTTGACCTTTCATAAAAATAAGCATCTTTGAAGATTTCGAGAGGTTGTTTTGACTTTGAGATGATTGGTGACCTTCTTGGGGTAAAATGAAGTAGAAGTAATTTTACCCCAAGAAGGTTGGACAACCTAACTGGGATAAAACTAAATTTGCAGATTTAGTTTTACCCCAGATAGGTTGGTTTTCTTGTGGTTTTTTTTCTTCTGCAGATTTAGTTTTACCCCATTGTAAATATAATATGAATTATATTAATAAAATGAGATCTTATATTTATTACTTGTGTTCCTTTATTTTTGTTTATATTTGCATTTATTTTATGATTGCATATTGAATAAATAAACTCGAATAAAAATTATGTATAAAAGAATAAATAAATTCGAAAAAAGACTAATTAAACTCAGCATGAATTCGAATAAAAAGTTGCGTATTAAATAAATTCGAATAAAGTTGTGTATTAAATAAATTCGAATAAAAGTTACATTACATAAAGCTCCTAAATATGTCCTATCATTACATTACATTCGGATAGAGATAAGTGGTACATCAATTGTCTTACCTCTGAATTTGGGGTAAATTCAAACTTGCTAAACAACAGCTCTCAAGCATTCACCCGGAAGTTTTATTGTTCATTTCAAAACAACATGTATTATGCATAATCAACTATATATGCTATCACATAAAGAATGAGGTGCATTCTGTGACACTCATCTTATATGAAGGAATTCCATATCATAACTTATATAGTTGATTCTGCATAATACATGTTGTTTTGAAAGGAACAATAAAACTTCCGGGTGAATGCTTGAGAGATGTTGTTTAGCAAGTTTGAATTTATCCATTTAATAGGTAAGACAATTGTTGTAGTTGGACGGTGCATTCCCTACCTAATCACGATCTTTTGGTGGAATCAAATTGTTGAGAATATCTTTAGTTTATCTCTGCAACGTGACAAATATATCGATCAATGAAACCATGTTGTGCTGCCAAAAAATTGAGAACATGCTCCTCACGTCGTCGTTCTTTAATTCTAGCCGACTGAACGTGATTCTCCCGTCGTCCAACGTTTGACGTTCATACCAAATGTATTCCACCCTTCTTGTGTCTCCGGGGTTGAGTCCTTGGTTGATTTCATCCAGTTGATCCTTGAGACCTTTTAACATGACATTAATGTACCGAACCTTGAACATCTGAGATTTTTCACCGTTGAAGTGTATGCTAACACCGAACAAATCAGTCATTGTTTCAAACCTACCTACACCATAAAAAATTTAACAATCAATGAAAAACTCATTCAAACATTTCATCAAACACTTGGAGTTCAAATTATACATAAACTCTAAAACTGATAACTGCAACATAAACATGCAAACATCTAAACAATTAAGCAATATAAGTCATTTACATGTAACATTGTATTATTTCTTGCCAAAAAAATCAAAACTTAAACTAAACCCTAAAACTAAAAAAATCTAATTTAAGACAAAAAAATCTAACAAACATGCAAGGATCTAAACATCATAACAATTAAGCAATATAAGTTATTTACGTGCAACATTGTATCATTTCTTGCAAAAAAAATCAAAATTTAAACAAGGCTAAAATATGGTTTTAGTCCCTGCAAATATGCCTCGTTTTGGTTTTAGTCCCTGTAAAAACAAAAATTGTTTTTGGTTCTTGCAAAAAAATTTGTTTTTTAAAATAGTCCCTCCAGGGACTATTTTCAGAAACAAAAAATTTTGCATGGACCTGTTTAAAA
>Ga0315915_1007458_pt1 | contig 13063 bp, 18 predicted proteins | sample MpolbnodulesMG_FD_207738 | JGI IMG/M metagenome (GOLD analysis project Ga0315915, IMG submission 207738) | Medicago polymorpha root nodule microbial communities from Los Angeles, California, United States - branched nodules | ecosystem: Host-associated > Plants > Roots > Nodule | place: USA... | reverse complement strand
TGCGAGCTGCCGGCGTGCGCTTGGTCGACAAGCTTGCAAATTCGATCATGGGGGGGAGGCGTGAGGCTGCGAACGTTTCCTTGGCGGACGCGATGGTCAGCAATCGATCCGCTCTCGTCGATGCCATTGCGCAGGCGCAGCGGACCGGACAGAACCCTGCCCTGGTCGAAGCTCTGACAAAATCACTCCTGCTTGGAAGTGGAACCTCTGGGGCGCGATGACGGGTCAATCCAGATGATCAGGAGATACCCGGCTACCGCGAACAGCATCCCGAACAGGAAGCCATCTACGAAGCCTGGTCCGCCCCACTGGAAAGTCGCCTGAAGGAACGACTTCAGCCCCCAAAGGATGAGGGCCGTGATGGCGATACAAGTGAATTGGACAACCCTGAGCATTCGCACAACATACACGAGAATCTAAGGAATTGAAGATGGATACGCTCACGGCGGAAGTCTTTAACCGGTCGGTTGATTGCCTGGCTTCTGGGCTTTGGGAAGAAGATTCTCAATCCGATCACGGGCCATCTCAAAAATCCACTTCTCGCTTTCTTCCGCCTTCGCTTGAATTTGTTCGATCTCTAGGAGCGCGTTGTCGAAGGCTTCGTTCTGCTCTTCTCGGCTGAAGTGCCCTTTCCGCCGTAACAGCACCAATAGATGGACGACAAGAGCGGTTAGCGCCAGATTGTGAGATTGCAGAAGGCCTAGGCTCTCCCGTATTTCGTCGTCGGTCATGCTCTTCTCCCGTTTTGCGGGAGAATGGTGTCAAACCTCACGAGAGTCGAGTCTAGATTTCCCTGTCCCCGGATGCAGTCCCTTAAGGATTATCCGGTCGCTTCGCGGCGTTCTCGATCGCAGAAGGGCTTCTCTTTTGAGGGGCCCTTTTCTCATTCAGAAAGGAAACCCAAATGCCCCGTACTGGCGGAGTCTATTCCCCCCCAGCCGGCACGAAAGGCGTGTCCAACACGACCATTCAAAGCGTGCCCTATAATGCATTCGTCGACGATCTGGCCGCGGACGCCAACGCAGCGCGGCCGATCACTGCGGGCGGTACGGGGGCGACGACGGCCAGCGGCGCTCGCACGGCGCTGGGGCTTGAGATAGGCACGAACGTGCAGGCTTTTGACGCGGGACTTCAGTCAATCGCCGGCCTCACGACTGCCGCGGATCGGATGATCTACACGACGGCCGCCGATGCCTACTCAACGACCGCGCTGACACCCTTTGCCCGGACCATCCTCGATGATGTGGACGCGGCGGCTGCCCGGACGACTCTCGGCGTGGTCATTGGCACGAATGTCCAGGCATACGACGCCTTGCTGCAATCCATCGCCGGTCTAACCACTTCTGCGAACCAGATCATCTATCTGACTGGAACCGACGCGGCGGCGGTTGCGACGATCACGTCTTACGGCCGATCGCTGATCGACGACGCTGACGCGGCGGCGGCTCGCACCACTTTGGGCCTTGGCACGGCTGCTACCCGCAACACCGGCACGTCCGGGGCCAACGTTCCGCTTCTCGATGGCGCCAACACCTGGTCAGCCGCCCAGATTTTCAGTTCCAACCCGACGATCAGCAATACCGCGCCGAATCTGCGCTTCCAAGACACAACGACATCCGCCTATGACGCGCGTATCCGCCTCGACGCGAACAACGTCTATATCGACGGCTCCGCCGACGGGTCCACCTATGCCGAGGTGCTGCGCTTTGAGATGGACACCAAGGCCGGCTATATGACCTCGCTCTTCCTGGGGGCGAGTGGCGAGGCGCTCCGGATCAATGCGCCGACAGCCGGCAATGATCCGTACATCTCCTTTTATGCCGGCGGCGTTCGCAATGCCTATATCCAGTACATCGACGGCACCGGAGTAAGCCAAGGTCTTCGCCTCCTTAACGACGTCGCGACCGGCGGCGACACCGGCTTGACCCTTAAAAACTCGGGCGGCGTGGACAGTCTCGAATTTCAGGTCAACGGTGTCGAATACGTCGTCTATCACTCCGGAAACCTGACCTCTGCTGATCTGAACAGCATCTACGGATACACCGCCGCTTCCACAGCCGTGGACATCATCGCCGGCAACGGTTTGACCGGTGGCGGCGCGATCTCGGCGGACCGCATCCTCGCGATCGGCACGCCTTCGACCCTCACGGCAACGTCCACCAACTCCGTCGGCGCCGACACCCACGCGCATGATGTTGATTGGGGCGGCGGTGTCGCTTCCATCGCGGCCGGCGCCGTCGGCTCTTACGCCTGGTGTCAGCGCGTCAACAACACGACAGGTTATACCCTCGGGCAAACCGTGCCCGGAACCGATCTTGAGTCGGCAAGCTCATCCAGTGGCGGCGGCGCGGCTCTTTCCGGCACGTGGAGATGCATGGGTAACATCGGCGCCGGCTCGACTGCTGGTGGTTCGCTCAGTCTCTTCTTGAGGATTTCGTGATGGAATTTAGAAACCCCTTCTACAGCCAGCCGGACAACTCAGCGATCAACATGGAGATCAATCATCCGTCTTTCGGATGGATACCCTTCACGGCGAGAGAAACCGATATCGAGGAGCATTGCCGGCAGCTCTTCTCCGAGGCCAACGCAGGCACGGTCGCGCCATACACGCCGCCCACCCAGCAAGAGGTCCGGGCGATCATGCCGATCCTGACCGCACGGCAGTTCCGCATTGGTCTGGTCAGGGGTGGTTTCACGCTGGCGCAGGTCACCAGCGCGATCGAGGCGATGCCGGAAGGCGCCGCCAAGGAGGAGGCCCAGATCGAGTGGGAATACGCGACCACCTTCGAGCGCATGCACCCGCTTATCTCCATGGTCGGCGCCGCGCTCGGCCTCACTGACGACCAAATTGATGCCATGTGGGCGGCGGCGGTGGACCTCTGAGCCCACCCGTGAGCGGCGTTTTCTTCTCACAACAATGTGAATGGTGCACAAGCGGCTGGCGTGGCGATCCATAGTTGCGCCATCCTCGACATAACACGTATAAGAAAGTGTCTGTGAATTCGAACGCTCAGACGCTGGGGCCTCTTCTTTCTTCGAGAGAGAAGGGCCTTCTTGCGTCCAAGAACAGCTAGAACCCGCTATTCTGCCGCTACAGCGAAGGCTTGTTGTCCATAAGCGAGACCCAGACGAACTCCACGCGAGGCCCGTCGCTGGAGGTAAGGCGCCAGGCCTCTAACCGCCCCGTCCGCCCTGCGAGACGGCTGCGTCGGGGTAACACAACGCGCCTTCGGTCTCTAGTCGCCCATTCGAGCTAACCAACCTCTCAAACACTACTGTCAGGAGACAACATGACTCCGACCGTGCAGTCTCTGCAGCGGCGCTTGATCGCGCTCGGCTTTCCGCTCCCGGAATTTGGGGCGGATGGCGATCCCGGCGGCGAGACCATCGCGGCCGTCAATGCGGCGCTAGATGAGATCGAGAAGCTCCGGGGCTGGCCTTCTCCTCCTCAGGCGTCATCTGCAGCCATCGTCCCGGCCGATTGGATGCCCGACGCCAAGATGGGGCGGATCGTCTGCCATTGGACCGCAGGTGCGCATAAGGCCAGCGAGTTCGACCGGGGCCATTATCACATCCTCATCGAGGATGAGGGCAAGCTGGTCCGCGGAATCCCGTCGATCGCGCTCAACGAGGCGCCGGCGAAGAGGGGCTATGCCGCCCATACGCTCGGCGCGAACTCGGGCTCGATCGGCGTCTCTCTGTGTTGCATGGGCGGTTCGAACGAGGCGCCATTCGATCCCGGCAAATATCCGATGACCCGCGAACAATGGGATGCGCTGACATCCGTCGTCGCCAATCTCTGCCGGCGCTACTCCATTCCGGTCACTGACAAGACCGTCCTCTCTCATGCCGAGGTGCAGAACAACCTCGGCATTCAGCAACGCGGAAAATGGGATTTCACGCGGCTCGCGTTCGATCCTTCCGTGAAAGGCGCAAAGGCCTGCGGCGACAAGCTGCGCGCCGAAGCGAAAGCCAAGCTTTAACCCCTCCCAACATCGAAGGAACTCAACATGCGTTCACTGATCATTGCATCAGCGGCGTCGGCATGCCTTATGCTCGCGTCCTGCACGACTACCGGCTCTCTCGACACCGCGATCAAAAACAGCCTGCCGAAGACCTGCGCCCTGCTCGAAACGGCCCATGCGGCGTTCATCGCGGCTTCTGCCTCCGGCAACATCAAAGCAAAGACTCTCGCCAAGGAGAAGGCCGCCTACGACGGTGTGCGGGTCATCTGCGCCGATCCAGGCAGCGTCACGGCAGCAAATGCCCTCGTGGTAGCGGCAACGGCATACGCGACGGTCTCGCTCGCCCTGCGCGAAGCCAAAGCGGCGGAATAAGGAGAGACCACAATGAACATCTCGAAAGCCGTTGCCGCCGCTGCGGGTGGCGCGCTGACCGGAACGGCCGGTCTGCCCTTCATGCCGGATGATACGCCCTGGTACGGCTATCTGGCGCTTTATTCGCTGACGATCGGGCTGCCGGCGTTGTTGACCTACATCGCTCCGCGCAACACACAGTAACGACACGACAGGCCGGCTCTCACTCTCGAGTGCCGGCTCTTCCACCGTGGCATTGCATTACGAGGGCAGGGGCTTGGCTGAAACACAGGAACCCGAGAAGATGGTAGCAACCCCGAAATGGAGGTTCGAATACAACCTCAATACCCTGGCCCTTCTCGTCGGCTTCGGCAGCAGCCTGGTCGCATGGGGGATGACATGGGAGAGGGTCGGCGCCAATCAGGATTCGCACGCGTCGTCGATCGATCGGCTCGACAAACGGGTAACAGCCGCCGAAGTCTCCCTCCGGCAGATCGACAATCACGAACTCCGAATATCGGCGGTGGAGAAGCAGGCGGCCGAAGCGGCGACGTCAATGAAGGCCGTCGAGAATACGCTCAACAGCCTTTCCATAGATACTCGAGTGATGCGCGAAATCCTGCAGAGGATTGAAGCCGGTCAGCGCGGCGGCGCTCAGATCAGGCCCCAATAGAGACAGCGGAAACGAAATTGGTGCGCAATCATCACAGTTGTTTCTCGCAACTCCAGGCCATGGTGACGAGATGCTGCATTGGGGTGAAAGGTCACGGTAAGCTCACCGTGGGCCTTCCCATGCCGCTATGGCGTTAGCCGCCGGGCCGTTGATCGGCCGCCCTTCCGCCGCATCTGGAGCCGTCAGACGCCTGTTGCCAAGAGTGATTGCAGCTGCCGGCATACGACGCAGTTGCACTCAACATTACCAGCAAAGATGCCAGAAAAATTCGCATATAACCCTCTCCTTGGTTGATTTACGTTCGAACTATACACGCGTAGCGGTTGATGTGAAGCAATAAGGCGAAACTGGGGCAAGTGCCGTGACCCTAGGCGCTACTGGGGCGACGGCATGCAACCGCGCGCCTGTCCGGGGGGGGTAGCTCGCCAGGCATTGTTGAATTCGACAAATTGCGTGATGCGCTTCGGTCTGCTTTTCTCTTTTCAATGGACACGAAACTTTGCAGATTTAAAAATGACGCCCTGGCTAGCTCGGATATGAGGTGGTCGGAGACATGCAGCACCTTCCCCCGCTGCAGCTCTAAACTCGGGACAGCCTTTAGCTGCCAAGTAGCCCGAAAGAGGAACAATAGCGCCTCCGTTACGAGAAGACGCCGAGCTCCGGTGCAAATGGAATAGGGTCATTCAAGAGCTCCTCTTTCAACCGGGTTCTCCTGCTCCGTTTTCGGCGTGGCAGCGCTTGAAATATTCGTCCGCGGGACCACACAAAGAGCTACTTCTCGCCCTTGTAGTCGGCCAGGGTCTGCAGCAGATCATCTTTCAAACGATGAGGACCTAGCCCGTCCAGTGGCTGCAGTGCCAGCTCGAGCAACTCGACTGCGCGGTCTTTGTTGCCGCTCGCATGATAGTACCAAGCGACCATAAGATAAGAATGCGCCCTGTCGTAGTCATCTTGCAGCCGAGCCTCTGCCAGAATGTGTTCGGAGAGCTCCTTGCCAAAGGCGAAGCGCTCGACAGACGGAAATTGCGAGTAGCCATACGCCGGGTTGAAAAGTTGGTAAAACGCCACCGTCAGCATCAACTCGTAGTTTGTGTTGATTCCCTCGCGAATAAATTGGCGTAGCACGGGCAGACCGGTCTGCATGTCGTGCATTTTATGAAGCAGCAGATGGACATGCTGCTCGCGGAAAAGAAGGTTATCCGGATCGAGGGCGACGCCCTCTTCGATTGCCGCAAGCGCCGTCTTCCAATCCTCTATCTTCTCCGCTGCCGCGAATTTGGCTTTGACCTGATTCCTCAACGCTTTTTTGCGCGCTTTTGGTTCATCTACGGCGATCCGCTCCCTTTCGGCGGCTTCCGCTTGAGCACTGGTGCGCCAGGTGCCGTCAAGCACTTGCGGCAGAACGTCGTGCAATTTGTACGGATTACCGATAAAGGCGATGTAGCCGTCGCGGTCGACCACAAACGCCTGCGGAATCTCGACAGAAAAACTCGGCTCCATCCAAAGCGTGTCCATTGCGCCTGTGTCGTCGAACGCGACACGAAAGTTCAACTTCTTGAACTGGGCCAACCACGCGTGCAATTGGGCCCGAGCCTCATCGGCGGACGCAGCGCTTTCGTGTGCCGCGACGGCGACGACCTCAAGTCCACGGTCTTTGTAAGTCTCCTGCAGCTCTATCAGGCCGCGCATCGCCTCCTCACAAGTGCCACACGAAGTTCCACAAAATTCAAGGACGTACACTCTGTCGAGCTGGAAGCTCGCAAGGGCCTCGCCATGTACCCAGTCCCGCACTTCGAGCGCCGGGGCCCGTGACTCCACCGACAGGATCTTATTGCTCTCCAAGCTATTTACTCCGTGTTTACCACCGTTTCCGGCCCAGGAATTACCCATTTAACCTCCATGTCCTTGTTGCCAGGCCCTCGCCATATTGGCGTCGAAGTTGTCAGAGTTGAATGGCACACCGATACCGAAGTCATAGGTCTCGAGCGTTTGCCTCGCTTCCTCGGTCAGGCCGGACCAGCTGACTGCGGGCTGCTTCCCGCCACGGTACCGGGTGTCGGCGAGTGTCGATTGTTCCCCGGCCAAGTTCCGACGATAGGCGACCAGCGGATGTGTTCCATCCATGTGCGGATTTGTCGTGATGGAGTAACGACCATAGCTCGAGTAGCTGACGGCGTTAACCTGCGCTCCGCTATCGCAACTCGTCAGCCATACGACGACATCCTCCCAATTATACCAGACCCATTTTTGTGGGGCCAATCCGGGATCTGCTCCTTGGGAAAGAACCACGAGTACATGACGGCACACTCGCCTTGATACTCCTTCGCTCTGACATAGATCTGTCCTTGGTTGCCTGAGCAACCGTCGTACGAAAACATTCCCGATGGCTTCAGACCGCCGCTGACGTTGCCGGCGTCATCCACGGCCGGAAAAGGGACACAGCCGCCGTGGACTTCCAGATAGGGCTGGAAGGTCTTGAGGAAGCCGGAGGTGCTGTCGGGAAACCCTCGCACCTTGTCGTGATCAATGACCTCAGCCGCGCGCGCCAGCATCGATAGTCCGCACACAAAAACGAACATTAACGCGGTTATCAGCATTCGCCCATTGAGTGGAGAGACGGGTGTCATCTTGTTTCCTCTGTTGTTTTGAACCTCTTCGGCCCGCCCGGCCAAGCCGGGCTTTCCTACTCGTGCGCTCAATGCCAGTGACTCAAGCCATCGTCTCCGAAATCCAGGAGCGGAGTTCCGTCTTCTGTGCGGCTCCGACGTAGATGCCGACGACTTCACCACGCTTGAACATGACAAGCGTTGGGAACAAGCGTACGCCATACTGCTCCGCGAGCTCGGGGTTTTCATTGTGGTTGAGCTTGACGATCTTGACCTTGCCAGCAAGCTCGGTAGCGATTTGTTCGAGGAAGGGTGCAATCATATCGCACGGCTGGCACCCGTTTTTCCAGAAGTCGACGATGACCGGTTCGGCCGACTGCAGAACTTCTTCCGGGAAATTGGAAGTATTGATGTTCATATTATGGGGTGCTCCCTTTCATGAACGAAAACCAGGACAATCCCTTGGCAGTTTAAACGGCGCCGAGCTGCCATGTGATTCCTTCGGATAGCACTTGTGGTTCAGGTCACCGTGGGCATAGATCTCGCGACCCGCCTTGTAGGTGACGACAAGACGGCGGCCAGAAAGTGCGGCCGGGCCAAGGTGTTCGGCCTCGAGGACTGTGGTTTGTCTTGTGCAGCGGCGTACATGGATTATCCCCCGTTCGATGTCGGGACAGATATTGCCATTACGGGTGACTTGGAGAAATTCGGTTAGATCACTAAGGGATACTACCTAGCTGCTTCGATCAGGCTGTTAGATCAAGCCGAGCAGGTCGGCACCGGCGAACGGGTTGGTCAATGTTGTTTTGTCCACACGTTGATGAAGGGTCGACAGGCCATCAACCAGCGTGTGGCCCGGCGTCCGAGATCGTTAAGGTATTGCGCGGCGGCCTGAGGCTCGGATCTTAGTATGTCATCGTCAAGAATCGCGCAGAGCGCTCCCCGGCAAGAGGCTTCAGCCTTTTGCACGGTGTCGTAGGATTCTGTGGAATATCCTTCGACCTCGACGAGGGCGAATGCCACGGACCGCCGGAGGCCCTGGTCCGCTGCAACGACGATGATGGTTTTCCAACAATCGGAGTCCCCCGCAATGTGACGTGCATCCGCCCTCAATGAGCCGCCTGCCCCTGCCACCGGATGGACGCGAATTGCGGAATCCGGCACCCGCTAGAGCCGCTCGTCGCTGGGCCGCCTCTCCGAAGAGTTCCCGGCTGATGGCGACGAATTCTTTCGCGTCGCCTGCGAGCACTAGGCATCATCGCCAAGCACGTCGAGAAGCCCTATCGTTCCGGCCGCGGCGAGTGGTGGCAGAAGGTCACCTGCAAGCGCCGGGGCAGCTTCGTGGTGGTCGGATTCGAGCCGTCGACGGTGCCCGGCCACCTCGAGCGGTTGCTGCTGGCGGCGGTGCGAGGTCGAGTATTGCGCCTGCGAAGCTCTGGCACGCATCGTCAAGGGCATCATGGAGCGAGCGATGGTGCGACGGTGTGGTGCTTTTGACTGCGCGCCGGAAAGAAAGCAGCAAAGCAGCCAGTGCCGGTCCTGCCAGCGCAGATGTGTGCGAGGCTAATTTTAGAAAGAGCTCGAAATTGGAGGCTTTCGTTTCTCGAGCGCTAGGCCGAAAAGAGGTCGTTGACTGTCCATATCGGCAGGATCATAAGCGGATGCGCGGACCGCTCACCTGCTGCAATTCCAAATCCAAAGTTTTCATAAAGCTTCGTCGTCTTCTCGTTAAGGGAACGCAGCCCTACCCCATAGAAAGCCACATGGCGCGAGACCTCATGCGCTCGCTTGAGACTATCAATGAGCAACAACTTCCCCAAGCCGCACCGCTGACAATTACGTTGGACGGCCAGGTAAGTAAGATAGATCAGGGGCACGCCCCCGCTCCAAATATTTCGATGATCGTGGGACGCTAGCTTGCTGCCGTCTTCGGTCGAGAATGACAGGCAGTAAAAGCCGCGGGCCACCGAAGATCCCTCGTCGTGAGCAATGAACACCTTAGTGCGGTTTTGTTCGTGCCATTTGGAGGCCTTCTTGGCTGTCCAAGCGTCAATCTCACGCTCTCCGCAGGTGAACTTGCTGATGCTTTCCTTCGAGAGAAGTGGACTTATCTCTATTCGATCGAGGTCCAGTGAACTGCCCGCAGCCGTCATCCAAATTCTTCTGATAAAACTCGTACGCGCGACGCAGCTCTGGCGTCACGCCACCCGATTTCTTGTACAGGTTGCGGCAGAAGTCATAAGCTTCTTTTTCGGAATTGAAAGCAGGCTTTTCCTTGGCGGTACCGCCGTGAAAAAATCTGAGTATCTCTCTTAATGAATATGCCATCGTCGCCACCGTTTCCTCTCGGAGCTGTAACATGCATTCCCGAATCGGTGTCAAGCGCCGTTCGGTCGTCCGGACCCGCGCTTTGAGATCATTTGCTACCATACATGGTGTGAACGCACCGTTAAAGTAAGAGTTTCTTCGCAGGTGCGGTAAAATTGCCGCAGTCAGGCGGGGGGGTGGTTGACTTGCCTGCACCCGCCGTCGTCGAATGGCTTGCTGCTCCCCGAAAAGGTTTCGCCTCCTTCAGCCATAAAGGCGGCGCCGTTCACTCCTTCCCATCCAGCAAAATCTTCAACGTCCGGATGATGTCGGCCGCGTCCAGTAGTACGTCTCTGGTCTCCGCTGGAGATAGGTCACGGGCGCGTGCCGAGGCGACCTGGAGGTCGATCACAAAGTCCCGGGCACGGTGGCTGCCAGCGATGCCCGTCTGTCTGCGCATATCACGGATCGTGTCAACCGAACGATCCAGCAGCCGGCTGATCTCGTAGGGTGTGAGCCTGTCGGCTTCGTTCGCAGCCCTGATCAGTTCAGCAATGAATGCGGTCGTGAGGCTCATCAGCACTTAGGTCCAGATTGGTGCCCAGCTCGTTTCGAGTTAGACCCGCGAGCCTAGTGCGGGGCCTCACTCATTGTGATTGGTGGGAGCCCTTGCATCTCGCGGAGCTTGTTAGCCGATGCGACGGAAAGCTGGCTCCACAGTTCCGCGAGCGCATCTGCGGCCTGTAGCAGTTCGTCACTGACATCCGCGTCTTCCATGTCGGACAGTATGCGGTCAAAAGTTTGGGCACCCTTCTCAACGTCCCTGTACAGGCGACTTGCGATTTCTAAGGGGAGCTCGGGCTTGACCACGAGCGTTGCCACCTCAGTTGCTTTTCTTTTCGCGATATCCCCTTGCTCAGCCAATGTTGCAAGCCAATCAATCGACACAGTTTCTATCCTCCGCAAATCTCGAAATTTCTAGACCAGTATCTCTCCTCAGGATGTGAGATATTTCGATCTATGTGCGTCCAAGTCGCGCATCGCCCTCTGCCCGGCTTTCGTAAGCCAGATCTGATCCGGATTGCCGTAACGATCTATCTCGGTACTCACGCCAATGTAGCCGCGGTCCTGAAGCTTCTTTTGCGTGTGCCGCCCGAAGTTCTTCAGCGTGTACCAGTCGATCGGCTTATCAGCGCCGACCGTCGTGAGGTATTCCATCGCTCGCTCTTCACGGTGATCGAACTTAGGCTGTATGGGCCTCGGCGGTATCTGATGGTACGGAATGTCCAATGGGTTGCCCTCCGAAGTGGTCGCTTCCTCAGTGGCAGAGGCATCAGATCGAGAGGTTGGATACATGCGAAGCTTGTAGTGCTCGGTTTCAACCTCGATGGTAATTCCGTGATGTTTGGCCACGGCTGCCAGTCGCCGGAGCTCTGCCTGTTTGATGAGGGCTTTTGCGGTCACTGTGTGCTCTCCCAATCGCGCCACCCGAGCTCGAAGCAATCCATCCGTGTCGTCCCTCTTAAACTACCTTCAATCGTCCCAGTAGTTCCGCTTCGGTGGGGGATCACCCTGCGGGTCGAGCAGTTCGTCAGGCTCTGGGAAAAGGTTCTGTTCTTGCAAGGTGGCCTGAATCGCCTCAACCGTCGTTCGGGCTTGCAACTCAGCCAAGCGCTGCTTAGCCCATCCGATCATCCGCCCGTACTCTTCCGGAAGCTTCTCGGCCAGAGGGATGGTTTCAATCGTTGTTTGAAGGTCGGCCACCTTTCGGCGTGCAGCAGCGATCTCGTCGAGATAAGCCGACCTCTTGTCCTCCCGCTCAGCGCGTAGTCGAGCCAATTCACGACGCCGCCGCATCGCTTGCCTAGCACGTTCCTTTTCCTGCGTTACACGCCGTTCTTCGGCCTCCGCGACTATGATGGTGCGCATCCCCGCTACAAAGGCCTCCAGGCAGCCTTCAACCGCCTGTGACCTTCCATCTGACCACGATTTCCTCAGTCCGTTTGCATAACCGTCATAACCGCTGGTCAATTTGCCCGTGTAAACGATATCGAACTCCGGCCACGGCTCCAATCTCTCGAACGACCACAGTCCTCGAGCCTGGTCCTTGTCCCGTTTAGTCTTCCGCCGCTGGTATTCGGCGAGTTCACTTTCGGTCGGGATGTGCTTTGGGCGTTTTCTTTCCTCCGTCAAAGTAATTCGCACGGACCCCTCGGAAGTGGAGAGGTGTAGGCCATTTTCATTTGCCTTCAACTCTGCGCCGCCGGCTTCGGTAGCGACGGCGAGGTGGTGAAGGATGCCAATCGCACGCTCCCGAGTTCTTTCGTGAACGCAAACGCCTTTGGCTGAAACGACGCCCTCTCCGTCTGGCTTAGCCTTGCGCAATTGCTTCACGATAGAGGCGACGGACTTGTGACAGTCTTGGATGGGTTGGTTGATCACAAGCGGCTCAAGAGTTGCAGGGCTAGCCTTTGCTATTGAGAGCTGCTGCTTCCGCTCCTCGGCTTGGCGTTTTCTTTCGGCCTTTGCCGCCGCCAGTGCTGCTTGAACGCTATCGCTGAGGTGAGCCTTCGATGCTCCGATGTGCACCGTGTGCAGAGCTTTGTTCTCGACGCTCCGGAGCGAGGTCTTTTTGACGGGTTGCCCGGCCTCCACTTTTGCCCAATAGCCCCGCGGTGGTGTGGGAACCAGGTGTCTTGCGCAGATTTTCGCAAAGCCGCGATCCGAAAGGCCGAACTCCTCAGCCAGTTTCAAGATTGGTGTAGACCAGACAAGATCGTGAAGCTCTTCACGGGTGAGCGTACGCTTCAATTCTTCCATCCCGGCGCTGCGATTCTTTTGAAGCGGCAAAGCTGCAAGCGACGCTCGGAAGAGTCAATCGGCCGTTCGCGTTGACGAGCAGAGTGCATCGTTGTCTGCTGACAAACGCCTTGGCTTTTCAATGAATTTGTTTATCGCCCGGACCAAGGCGATTTGCCACGTTCCAAGGTCTATCAACTCCGGGTCATCGAGTCGGTGATAGAGACCAGAACGGACCTCCGCTACCAACAGAACAGGGTCCATTCTGGACACATAGGTTACTGTAGCTCGCCGCGAATTTCCGGAATTTCGACAACGAAGCCGGGTGCCGTTTGGCTGAAACGGCTCGGATGTCTAGCCTT
>Ga0315915_1007456_pt1 | contig 13069 bp, 11 predicted proteins | sample MpolbnodulesMG_FD_207738 | JGI IMG/M metagenome (GOLD analysis project Ga0315915, IMG submission 207738) | Medicago polymorpha root nodule microbial communities from Los Angeles, California, United States - branched nodules | ecosystem: Host-associated > Plants > Roots > Nodule | place: USA... | reverse complement strand
AAGTGATCTAATTTAGTTACAAAAAGCAATTTTTAGACTGCTTTTACCCTTAATAATAAGACGTGGGTGATTCTTAAGCAAGGTTAAATAATGGTTTTCCACAACATATGATTTTCTTATATTAAGAAGATATATTATAGTGGATGTCCATTAGTCAATGGGCCAAACATTTGACTCATTAACCCATTTCCATACTCTTTTATCTCCGTATAAATATGGTGCATTGTAATAGAAACATATACATAAGAAATACTCTTTCTCTCACTTCTATCTCTTTCTCTTCATCAATCTATATTTTCATAACACGTTATCAGCATGCTCTAGTCAACTGAGAGTAATATTTAATCTTCATTTGAGGTAATACTGATTCTTGTTTTTTTTTTGGTAATATTTATGTTGCATTGCTAATTCTTGTTTTATCATGATTTCTAGTTGAAACAATTTATATTAGTAAATCTTATTTTTATGCTAGCTAATCTAATTTTTATGCATCCCAGAAGGATTGCACAAGAAATTGATCACATTCATAATATAGTTCATGAAGAACTATATATTATTCAAAAGGGAATGCATCCTTGAAGGGTTGTTTAAAATAATTGTTTTTAATTATTTAGATCAGTAAAATCTCAATTTTATTCTAATGAGTTCCTGAAAAATTCAACAGTGATGCATCCTCAGAGGGTTGCACAAATAAAATGAATAGATTTATCATATAGTTCTTGAAGAACTAAAAATTATTTAATAACTGAGCTTCCTCAAAGGATTGCAAGAGTAGTATGGTCGTTTATATTAATCTTGATTCTTATGCATGAGTAAGCATAAACAAAAAATAAATAAATTATTGAGCAGTTACATTTTTTTTCTTTAATATGCATTTTAAAATTATTAACTCTTGTATGTTACATTTTTTTAAAATTATTGAGTAGTTACAATTTTTATAATTGTGTCAGTTACATTAAGCAATGTCTATAAATTGTGTTAAATTACTACTCTTTTACATTAACTAATATAATTATTAGTTTTTTTTTACAAATATAATTATGAGTTATAGTATAAATTATGTATGTTAGATAATTTTATGTATGCAAGGATTGTTCTTAAGACGATAATTTTATGTATATTTTGTTGGATATTGTTTGTAAATGAAAGATGTCTTTTGTAAAAGACTATAAAAAATTATTAAATTAGTAATACAAAGAAACTAATTGTAATTTTACATTTAGTATTACAAAAAATTATTGAAGGCTCCAGAAGAGCCAATATGTTGTGAAAAGGTTACATGTATTTTCCTTTGAATAATACTACACTTATATTAGTGAAATTAAGGCACATATTATTGTAAACCAGAAGTTTACAAGTCACATTAAGTTTGTTGTTGGCAAGATAAGTTGGGTCATCTTGAATATATTATGATCCGAAGAAAAATAGTTAATTTTTTTATGGATTTGAATTGAAGAACCAGAAGTTTCTTCAAATCTAATAACTTTTGTGCATTACTAATTCCCAAAGAAAGTTGATATTTGAGAAAATGAATGTCACATTTCAGGATATCCGTGAACCAATACACACATAATGATCATGTGGACCATGTAGATATTTTATAACTTCAATTGATACATCAACTATGGTCACATGTATGTTTATTGTTAACTCACAACTAGAAGTTTGTGAAATTATTTGACTAACATCTCAATTTCCTCGTTTGATAAGTATTGAGCGTATATGAAAATTTATATTGAACATTCGGTAACTTATGTTCATCTATAAAAATGGGCTTGAAGATCCATTCATTAGACGTCTAATGTTAAATGTACGATCAATAGTTATAAGATAAGATCGTTCAACTTTGTACTTGGGAATATAAAATCTTGCATTGTGAGACATTGATTCGCATCAAGCCAACAAGTTATAATATACAGGTCATCTCCTAATTTACAATTTCATTTTTGGTTTATAAATCTAATATTTCTCATATAAGCATTTTTGGATGTGTTGTTTATGTTTCAATTGCTCCAATATGATGCACTTAGATGGATTGCAAGAGAATATTGGAAAACTATAATTGATATGAATCTCCATCTATTATAAATCTTCTTGAACCAATAATTGGAGACTTGTTCATAGCCCACAGACTAGTTATGTCTAGTAGACTAATTATAAATGAATGAAATATTTTTTCAATATTAGGGGGAGATGATAAGCGGCTGAAAATATAAACTAGAAGTTCAAATGAATTATTTTTATCTCATCTTGATCCTTGTATAAATGAATATGAACCAGAAGGTCAAGACATAATTCATTTGTAAAGTTAACCAAACAAAGTATAAGCCACTAATGCTCCAGTAAAAATGGGTGTCCCTATTCAACAATCTAAAGGTACAAATGAATCTCGACCATGCTTGAAGCATGGTAGAAAAATCAGTTCCAATGACAAAAATCCTCAAGAAATAAAATGAGCTAAAAAGAAAGATGACACCACATGAGGATATGGAAATTCCATAAGAGTATTTGACATAATTGACTTTTAAGTTCCAGAAGAACTGACCAGGTACCTGAAACTTATGAAAATAAAGAGATCTCGATAAATTATGTCTTGAATGGAATGAGATGGAACCATAAATAAAAGTCAACGTTGACAATGTTTTGACATATAATATAGCGTTATATGTGATAAGTGATAATGGATTAAAATGGTAGATAAAGAAAATATCTGCAATTGAAAAGAGAAAATTCTAGTGAAATCAAACTCATTATGAAAAGTAAAACTTTTTAAACTCGTAATATGCACACTTGAAGGTGTGAAGTTAATTAGATATATATATGATTTTTCGTGCGAAAATAGAATTAGAATGAGTCTAATATGTTCACCAGAAGTGAATTGATAAATATTTATCATTTATGTTTAAGAGAATAATTCATCTGAAGTGGGTTGAAGAACTTTTTCTTGATTATGTTTAGTAGCACATGAGAGACTCAATTTATATGAAATATGTGTTACAATGTATGACTCACTTGATAGTGATGCTTATATAAAACTCCTTGAAGGATTTAAGTTTGTGAGACATACAATTAAAATTGTTAGAGAGATGACATCATTTGTCCATCTTAAAGATTAGAAAATATTTGAAATATTTATCAGAACTCCTGAAGATGACATCACATGTGTTATATTCGATTTTATGATGATGATATAAATATTTATCAGAACTCCTGAAGAGATCCTAAAATTTATTGATTATAGAAAGGTTTGAAACGAATATGTTGGATGCAAAAAGTTTGTTTGGATTTTCAAATTTACTATTTGACTAAAATGTTGTGCATCAACAAATTTATTAGAATAATTTTATATGGACAAATCTAGGTGAATATGTACTAGAATGTTGCGATGTCATTTGACATGAAAAAAAAAATCATGTCATGCCTCAAGAAAATGATGAACTTGAATTGGTCCTAAAGTACCATATCTTAATTCAAACAAGGAAACTAACATATAATATATATAATATATATTGTGAAATTTTATTTTTGTCCATAATAGTTATTGGAACAAAGTCAAGCATACAATTTGCAGAAGCACTTGGAAATGTTAGTTACATCAAGAAAGTGGTAAGAGATTATGATTTTACACATGCAAGAAACTTGTGTTTTTCTCATAAGGAGGCTCTCCTTCAATAATTTAATATGAAAATATCTCAAGCACTTTCAATTTGGATAAAGATATCAAGATAACCACATTTTTCGGCAAAGTCAACGTAAAGATTTTGAGAAACTTGTATTAAGGATTGATCTTCGTCGTCTTAGAGATAATTGTCTTCATGAGGGGGAGAAATAAATGTCTTCAGCACTCTTTTTTCCTTCACCGTGGTTTTATCTCATTGGGCTTTCCTGATAAGGTTTTTAACGAGGCAATTCACACTCACAAGGATATTGTAATCTTTTTCCTTCACTGGAATTTTTTCCCACTGAATTTTTTTCTAGTAAGGTTTTAATGAGACATATCCTTGGTGGACATCCAAGGGGGAGTGTTATAAATATATTATAGTGGATGTCCATTAGTCAATGGGCCAAACATTTGACCCATTAACCCATTTCCATACTCTTTTATCTCCATATAAATATGGTGCATTGTAATAGAAACATATACATAAGAAATACTCTTTCTCTCACTTCTATCTCTTTCTCTTCATCAATCTATATTTTCATAACAAGTTTAAAGTTTTATGTTTGTATTGATATATCAAGAGAATACAATAATTAGCAATTACAAAGGTACGAGTGACATGTACATTTGAAGTTCTAACGTTCTTGAACATGAGAGACTCCAAATTTAACAACTAATAACTAAAGTTTAAAGTTTAAACGTTCTTGAACATGAGAGATGAATTTGAAAAGATGGTGGAAAGCATGACTAAAATTAAAGTTGTGGTTTTCCATGAAAACGAGTGGCTAAAGAAAACAACCATGTATTTAAGGTGTCGTTGGAGAAACTGAAAGATTCTAATTGTAACACCCTCTATTTTCCAATGTAATGTATAAAATCCTAAGTTAATTTAGTTATGTATGAAGAAGTATGTGCATTTTCATTATTCTTGAGTCAGATATATGTTTTATTAATTTTGTGTCTTGAGTGGGCTTAATGATTTATTTTAATTTATCTAATTAATTTTAAAATGTTAAGATTTTACTTTAATAGTTGATGGTACGAATATAATTTTTGTATAGGCAATGCACGAGATTAGGGCTTGAAGTGTTTAGCGCGTGATTATTAATTTTAGAGGTTGCACTTCCTTTCTACTTAAATCATGTGTCAACTTTCTCTTCTACAAGCTTGGGTTTTGTTGTTGACTTTTTCCTCTTTACATCTTCTTCTTCAAGAAGCATTTTAAAATTTGAATTCTCTTATTTTACTTTCTATGTGCCACACCACTTTGTCTTGTAAGAGGCAGAAACTTTTTATTCCTTTTAAAAATTAGTATTCTAAGTAATTAATCCGCATTTGGTATCCAAATATTCCTATCCTTTCATGAAGTGGCACCCAAGTCAAGTTCCATTAGAATGTAATTTTTTATTTGAATCTTGTTTCCTACATAAGTTTCCCCCATCACGCACATGTTTTATAAACAATGTCAATTCATCATTCCTTCTCTTTGGCCACACCATCTGATAACCACAAAAATATTGGTTACTACATGTGTTTTCTTCCCATTATTTAAGGATCTTTTGAGTGATTGCATGACCTAAATCTCCTATAACCTGTTTGTTTATGATTCTATGAGCTTATTTAACTTTTATTGACATTTAGTCATTTAGAACAATTTATGCTCGTTATTGTTGACTTTATAGACATATTGTGCATTTTGCCATGAAGTAGTTCAACATAGCAATGTTGGAGGCGAAAATTGCAGCTTCGTAGGACGGCTAGTATGAATCCGTGATGATGTACAACAAGGATGTTTCCATCTGCTAACCCTAGGAGCCACTTTTGGTCTCAAAATCTATTTTCTAACCTTCAACCATACCACTACTAAGGCATGAGAGCTAGTTCTTAGATAGCTGGATTTTTAGGAGCATTTTGGGCGAGTGATGCAAAAATCTTATTCTTTTCCTTCTCAAATTGTAATCTTTCTTTGTAAATTATGAACGTATCTATTGATTTACGCCATGATGTTTGCATTCACTTCTTATTCTATTTCTATTTTTGTGTTTAAGCTCATCATGAGCTAAACCAATTTTGTGGTTGTGACATGATGAAGTTATTACGCTTGCATGAGTTTGGTTATTTACGTACTTAAGCTTCTTTTAAACAAGTTGTAACAACGCTAATATTTAAAGTAAATCTTGATCAACTTCATTTTAATGTCGAAGTACCTCAGCTCGAGATATGATGGCAATGGAATTGCTTGTTTAATATGAGAAACTTTTTTAGTCTCAAGAGAGATAAAGATCTTGAAAGTCTACTTGAATGTTAATCAAAATTTCTTGTCATAGGAAAAATACTTAACCTTTCTAATGGAAGAAAGGGCTAAGATCTTATATGTTGCATTGTTAACTTGGCAGTCGCGAACCTCGAGAGAGTAGTAGAGTTAACCCATGAAGGTTGTGTTGAGAAACCCCTTTGGCCACTTGGTCTCTAGGAAGCTATATAGAGTTGTAACTTTTCATTACTTTGCAAATCTCTATTCTTAACTAATTTATGTTCTTGATCACACTTTTGCATTTGAGATCTTAAGTATTTTATTGCTTTTAAACTTTATTTTTACTATTGAAACCTTGAATGATTTATTTTGTTGCACAAACAAGTTTTCTCGTTGAAAATCTACAAAAAGTAACAACTCCACAATCCATGTGGGTTCGATTTTTTTTTTACTATTATTTAAGGCAGTGTATACTTGCACTAATTATGTGATGAAAAAAATACATGGCATTTTCACGTGCATCACCACTTCATCTCTTAGTCTCTCTTGCACAATACTCATTCAATAAATTATTTGTCATCATAGCCATATCACTCACACGTTTTTCTCCACACACACTCTCGAACTCACGCCATCTTCATCGTCACTATCATTATCATTTTTTATCTAAACAAATTGTAAGTTTCTCTCACCTCCAACTTCTTGTGACCTTCAAATTCAAATTATCGCATAAAATTCCCTGTGAATCTGTAAGATTTTGTACTATAAATTGTATTAGAAAAAGAAAAAAAAATCCAAGGTAAGGTCATTTCCACATAATAATCATAACTAGACTAATAGTTTTTCTTTTTAAATATTTGCATATGAGAAAAAATGAAAATTCAATACTTACTCGTTCAAGTGACTAGGTGAGATATTCAATAATTATCAATCACTTAAGTTCAATCAACTAATTTTTTTATTGAATGGTTTATTTATTATTTCTTAAATTTGAGATTTAAAATTGTTCATCCGAACCTTACAACGGGAAATACTAATTCATTTTTTTTTTCATTAACCTTATTAGCTAGTGATGTTGGTGTTGCCCTGGCCAACCTAAAAAGGCGAAATTAAAACCATCGATAAAGCATCTTCTATTGGTGTGTGTTGTCTTGTGGTATTTACCACTTTGTTTATTTATAGAAAGAAAAAAAAAACTCTTTTTTTTATAGATAGATAAAATGACAAAGTCATTATAAACTCACACATAAAGTGAAGGTACCCGAGTTCGAACCCCGGTCATGACATCCGGCTTAACAATTTCAACATTTTTTCCGATTGAGTTATGACTTATGAGAAAAAAAAACTCTTTTAATGTCCATACCGTCAACAGTTGAGATTTAGACTCTATATTATAGAATATGCACTCTTGATCCATTTAGGCAAGTCAACACGAACTTATAACAACTGTTTCAACAGGCAAGTCAAGTGGGTTTTGCATCTAACTAGCCAGCTAGTACGACTTCTACATCACCAACTATACAAAATCATTGACCAAAGTGCAATTCAAAATTAGCCAAATTTGACCGTAATCTTGATTTATTAGCGTTTACCTTGATCTATAATCTTGATTAAATATTGTTTGAAAATGTGTTTATGTAGTGTAGACTTCATTTATCTAATATAATCGTAGACTTTGGTCATTATCTCATAAATGTTATTGTCGAATTGTCTATGGCAATACTCCACCAAATATGTGATCCTTTCCTATGGGCCAAAGAAAACTAGGACTCATGAGTTTGATCAGCTTGTGGAAAAGAAAACCACTAGAAAACTTAAAACAGGGGGTCGATACCACTTTATTTCGTAAAAAATTTTAAAAAAATTCCTATAAATATACAATTTTTTTTGTCTTCGTAAACAAAACTTTTTATTTTTAGTTAGGTAAAAAAAGCAAAATTATACATGAGATCCTATAAATTTGACATTTTCTCTGAATTAATCCTTTAAAAAAAACTTTTTTTATTGTTTTTTTTTAATCAAGAGTGTAATGACATCAAAGAAGCTGTAAGATATCCCAACTAGGTTGGCACCTCTTAGAACCACTAATCATATGTCAGACACTCATATATTATTAAAAAAAATGAAAAAACATATATACAAAAAGGAGGGACTAGACTGTTACCCCAAAAAAGAGAAAGGAGAAAAGAAAATCATGGAAATCGATAATTCGGAAGATTACACTGATATCTAAGAAAGTCTGCATAGAGGTCCATTGGAAGAGTGTCCCGCCAAGTAAAGTCATAACAATCATGGTCTTAGGCAGCAAGCTTACCAGCAAAAAGTGTTAACGTCTCTAAAGACATGGGAGAAAAGGAGGCGCAAAGGAGCGACAAAACAATTACTCCAACGATTGTGAAGGTCCCAAGCGCAATGTTGTGAAGGTCACTTCTTGTTTCCACCACAGTCACGATTGTGAAGGTCCCGAGCGCAATGTTGTAATATATTATCCAGAAAAGAGATAATGGCGATCAATGACTATGATGGTGGAGAAGAGAGAGATCGAGAGTGTGAGATATGGAAGAAGAAAAGAGAGCTATGATAAGTGAGTGTCAACTGAAAAACTAAGACTCTGACCGTGTGAGAGAAATGATTTAGGTCTTGGGTTTCTATTTATATAAAAGGGTAATAGATTAATTTTCTAGATTCGGGACAGATTTGAGTATGGGTTCGGGTGGGTACCTATATCCTCATTACCTGTCCCGTACTCGTGTTTTAAAATCGGATAAAACGCAAACACATATCCAAACCCAGTCAAAGTGGGGAAAACCATCAAATTGGATTTGGTTCGGATGGATACCGCATGTATGTGTTTTGTTGTCATGCCTAATTACCAGGGCAAACTTGCGCATTACATAAACTAGCGCTAAGACAGATGGAAGATCTAACCTTTGCAATTGCTGCGTGAACTGTAATTTGGTCATTGTTTAATCTTACAACATTACAAACAATCTAAATAATATGCATAGAATGAAGCACCCATGCCAACAAAATGAGAATTGATTAATCTCAATGTGTGAATACCAATATCAAGAAAATTATAATTTAACACCATTAAAAATTTGTGCGGAAAAATTTGGCTACAAATTTTGTTACCTTTTATATTGTAAAAAAAGAAGTTACTTTGTTGTATAGATATTGAATATAAATAAATAGATATATGATAAATAATATTAGTTTTTTCAATTAGTTTGCCCTAAGGGTTAAAGAAATTGAAGGTTGAAATCCTAATGATGAAGGAGAAAAAAAATACTAATATACTAGTGTTTGTCAAGAATTGTAAACCACTTTGAGTAAAAAAAAAGAAGATAATTGTAGATTGTATAAAACACTTAAATAAAACCAACAAAGATACGAAAATTGGAAGTGATGATACTGATATTGATATAAAGTCGAAGCATATAAAGGAATTTCCTTTTCCATCCTCTTTTCTTCTTGCATAATGGAGGATTTTTTAAGGTGTTTTAACGTATTTTGGAGGGCGTTTAACGTTGTTCGAATTACAAAATTCAAAATCTGTAAGGTGCGTGAAAAACTAGGGAGGTGTAAAAAGAAGGTGCCTAAAGGAAAATATAAAATAGATTTTTGCAAGACAATGCCCATTAGCAAAACTGATTTTGGACGTGATATTGCTATTTTGAATAAAAAATTCCTTGTTAACCCTACCCGACTATTTTCTCGTTCTCACCTTTCCCCTGATTTTTCCCTTCACTTTAATATCTCTACCCACAAAATAATCTAACACCACTTCTTGTTTCAACCACATTGTCACGGCCACTACTATCATGGCAAACCCCATGTTTCCATTCTATGGCCTCTAAGATGACGTTGATGATTGGAATTCTTTCTATTTGATGGTCACTTTCATTTAAAGAAAGATATACAAAATCAACGTAATTATATGAATCTCTGCAAAAATGAATGAACATTAAAAGAAGATGATTATAGTTTTTTGGAAACTTTTAAAACTTTTTTTTTTTTGAAAGAGGAAACTTTAAAACTTTTGACATTTCTTTTTTTTTTGGTAGTGAAACTTTTGACATTTCTAGGTTCTATAAACTGTTACTTAGTATTTAATGTGGATTTTAATTAGATGCATGTGTGTGTTTTATTTTTTTTAACAAATACTAAAATAATTTACTCAAAATCAAACATTTATATAATTTGATAGTTGTAATTAATTATTGAGCTAATGGATAAAGAGTTGTAAATATTGAGTTCAAATTCGGATGAAGTAGAATTAAATAACCTAACAACTAATTACTAACATTGACCATTAAGATTTAATTAACAATCTAAAGACTATTTACATTTGCACAAAAAATACATATCAATACCACAATGATGGTTGTCTCAGTTACTTAGGAGTTAATTCACCCGCAAGGGATCATGGATTCAACTTCCTTTGTGATGTCTTCTTAAGGGTAATATGTTTTTTTTGAATCGGCAAATATTATTAAACGTCATCCCCGCAAGACGCAAGGTATGAACGAAAGAATATACAAATGGTGCCGCATATAGACAGTACACCATAACCACCTAAAAACACCCCTGAAGATAAACCCACCAAAACACATCACCACCTAAAACAAGCTCCTTTACGAAACAACTACTGAAAAACAGAATCCATAAACTCGTTGCCACTACACAACCCAAATATAACACCTTCTAAAAGAACCACCCCTACGACATCAACTAAGTTGAGCCACTACTCTCAAGATCAAATAGCTTCCACCACCTCATAACCTCTGGTCTACCAAAAGAATACCCAAAAAGCCCAAAAAACAAGAATGAACCAAAGAACTGACTCCCGAACTCGAATCAAAAGTGATCGGTCCACCAAACTTCAGAACCAAACCGAACGGGCACCCCATACCTCCGGTCCACCAGGGAAATACCGTAGTCAACCAAACAAAAATGCAAATAGACTCCAACTCTCGATCTCAAAGCAAAATTAACCGACCCATCAGAATCCAACACACAAAAGTAAGACTGACGACAAGATTTGCGGTTGTGCAAACATCAATAAAAAAAGAACAAAGCTCAACTCAAAGGACTCGCACCCTTAAAACACCTTAAGCATCTTAACAACTCAAACCTCAAAAAGAGATAGCGACAACGAATATGGACCTGAATATCAGAGGCGGCCTCCAAAAGGAATCACCCACAACAACCACCATAAAAACACTCACAACAACCACCATAAAAAATATCCACCTCCTCACCTAAACAACATCCTCCACCCCTTTTAGCGAATCACCACCACCACCAAACAACAACACCATCACCACAACTGAATCACCACCACCACCCCTGCAACACCACCGCGCAACGCCACTACCACCACTGTCTCACTAACACCACCACCACCATTGCAACACCACAAAAAACCAAACGATAACAGGTCCAGCTAGCACAAGAGCAAGACAACGAGGCTGAAACTGCATCGCCAAACCACCTCCCCAAGAAATAGACAACGACAAAATCACAGATCAAGAGAAATATGAAACCCAACAACAAAACACGGGAAGCAACGCCGGTCTGAAGTAGAAACATTACCCATATCAAAAAATGCATCCGCCAGTGACAAGGAGAAGACATCCGTCGTCGGAGTAAACAACAACCAAGCTAAAAAGCTATAAGAACCCACCCACAAAATCTGAAGGTACATGAATGACTACTACCGCCAACACGAAACGTCTATGCACCAAACCCTTTCGAGCAACATCCAGACTCTAACCCAAACAGAAACAAAAAACCTACACAACCAAAAAAACAAAGAGAAAAAACAACACCCTCGATCCCACCAAAACCCCAAAATAGGTCAGCAACATCAACACACAGCAAAAACACCCCTGTTGATCCCACCAAAACCAAACAAAAAGCACAAAAAACCACCGTCCGTCGTATAAACAAAGAGAAAACAGCCCGACGACGAAACCGTAGCAACATAGGGACGACAAAAAAAACCACCATGAAACAAAACAAAAGATAGATCCGAAATGAACGAAACTCACCACAAAGAGAGCCCAAATCGACGGCGGCACAGGGGCCACCGGATCTGAAACACGGTGAGTTCTGCAGTTCCGGCGAGGAAGAGACCAAGACCCACGGATCTGAGAACACACAAGGGTTGAAACTGGTGGTGGTGATAGCACAAATGGTAGCCCGACGGAACTCCACAGACCCGACACAATCAGAAAACCGAAAACTAAAACGAAAACACAGAACCACCGCGGCGGCGGCGGTGAAGACACCACCAACTTCGGCGACAAAGTGGTGGTGACCTCTTGAGAACAGCCACGCACACCACCACTGACGAAACAACTACATCTTGAAAGAGGGGTTTGGATTGAGAGGGAGGAACACTAACAGTTGGTTGAGAGACGGCTGTTTACGGCGAGGTCAAGGAAAGAGAAGAGCTTCTCTCTCTAGGATATACACTTGAAGTTTTTTTTAAACAATTTGAAGTTAAGTTACAAAGATACTATGATGTTGGTAGGGGACAGTTACCCTTTTGTTAAGGGAAACTACTACATGACTATTCTTGGTAAACAACAAGAGGATTATATCAAAGAATTTGCTTCTTTTAAGGAATTCGGGGTTCTCATAGAACCTAAGACATGGCTTGATTTAAGGATTAGTGGGTCTCAGCTAAGTCAGAATTTTAGGAGGAGATGTAAGATTAGTCCAAAAGGTTTATTTTCTTATGAAGCAAATGTGAATGGAAAAATGCATTGGATTTATGAGGCTCATAGGAACTATTGGCATGTTTTGCTTGATGCATCTGGATTGGATGTGGGAAAGGATGGGCTACATGTCGGACTTCATAGGCCTGATTTCATAGTATGTTGTCTTGATAACACAAATTTCAATCCTTCAAAAATCAGTTGTCTCTTGGTTAGAAAGAAAAGTTTTCATCTTAAGGGTAATATGTAAATATCTATGTAAGGGTTCATTGAAGTAGAGATGTGTCCTGGCACTAATATGTCTTGAAGTTCAACATGCCTAAACTTTTATTTAACCCAACCATACATATCAATAAAATTCTAGAAGCAATAGCTTTATTAATTTCCCATTTAATCTAGAAGATCCAAACATATTACCCCCCACCC
>Ga0315915_1007453_pt1 | contig 13072 bp, 9 predicted proteins | sample MpolbnodulesMG_FD_207738 | JGI IMG/M metagenome (GOLD analysis project Ga0315915, IMG submission 207738) | Medicago polymorpha root nodule microbial communities from Los Angeles, California, United States - branched nodules | ecosystem: Host-associated > Plants > Roots > Nodule | place: USA... | reverse complement strand
CAACAATGAATAAACTACATCATGAAAACCCGTATCTTTCACCGGCATCATGCCATGTTTCTCAAAACTTAAGACACATTAACAAGATCACAAACCATAGGAAAAATATTTATGGATCATATCCATAAAAATGTCAATAACACTTTGAAAAAGGGGTTGGAGGTGTGGCTGAACATATCAACTAACCATTATATCAAGGTGAGAATTTTATCTTATCCCTTACTTCCACACATTGGAATCATAATATTTATCCTTGCTGGTTATTAATTACAAAAAGTGCAGCAAAACAAACAAACAAAAAGTATTCGATCCCATTTAACACTAACAAGTCAGACCAAAGGCGTGTCCGGCTACGAAGCACTGACACAGACACGACCCTGGCACATTGACATCATAATAATTTGAGAAAAAGAATCAGTTAAAAGTAATCACATATGTTGATTTCATGTCGGACAACAAGCATGCCTTTGATTAGATGTGTCGGTTATACAAAGGTGTTTGATGTCTGACATTTGTAGAGTGTCCATACTAACACGACACTGATATATGGTTACATTCAATCACTTCTATTTTCTTAAATTACTATCGGTATTAACATATCACCGTCATTATGAAGTAGTAAGTATGCTACAAAAAAGAGTATTCCAACCTATGCAGTACGACAATTCAAATCAAAGGGTGTCCGGTGTCTGACACGTGAGAGTGCCTCATATGAACACGACAACGACACACATAGTTAGTTACATTCAAGTTCAATAACTTCTATTTTCATAAATTATTACCTGTATTTACCTATCCCTATCGTAATAAAATTGAGATATATCCTTAGAAATATCTCTTTAAGCTTTCTAGGTTGTTATTTTCCTAAAATAAAGGGAAAAAAACACTTTCTGATTTAATTTTTCAATTTTTTGAAAACATGTGTTCATCTAAATCAGTAAAATAACGATAAATTAACATAACAAAAATCATATAAAAAATAATCATAAATTTGTAAAATAAAATAAAATAAAAAACTACATAAAATTCAAAACAAATTAACAAAAACCAAAACCTAACAAAATTTCTAATCCAAATCACATCACAAACCAATCCAAAAAAAAACTAACAAAATTCCTAATAAAAATCACATCACAAATAAACCATAATCAAATAACAAAAATAAAATCAAATAAAAAAAATTTAAAAAAAAAAAAAAAAAAAAAACGAGAACGAGAGAGAGAATCTTACCATCGCCATCCTTATCGAATAAGCTGAAAGCTTCCTTGAACTCAGAGATCTGATCGTCTGTGAGTTGATCTGCCATCGTTCTTTTTTAGAGAGAGAAACTAAATCGTTTTAGAGAGAGAAAATGAAAGAGCGCGTGTTTGAAATGAATCTTCAACGAAACGCTGGCGTTTTATATATATCAATCAATGAATGACGTTACTGTTGAACACGGTCTTCACACTTCTTTTTACTAATCTTAGCTTTTTTTAATTTATTTCACCAAAACAATAATAACAACTTATTAGAAAGAAAAAAATTAAATCTTCTTTTCTACAATTTTTAAATGATTTGAGTCAAGTTAATGGACCTCTATTTACTTAACTATTAAGTTTGAATTCAGCTAGGAATGAAACTTTGTTAAAAAAAATTACTGTGAGTTTTGTTATCTATTACGGTGCTATTTGGTTTGAATGATTAGTATGAACAATTACGTATAAAAAATTTATTTTGCATTAAAAGATATTTGATAAACCATAATCAGTCTCATAATTTTTTCACCGAACTTTTGAAATTTAAATTACCTAGTTGAAAAAAAAAACTTAAAAAATAAATGCATTAAATTATCAGACATTTTTGTTAGAATGTGACTACCAAATATATTTACTTTAAAATTTAAAATATGTTGGACATAAAATGCAGCTATCTCTTTCAATAGCAATTCAAATTTTAATTTGTCGCGTTATAAAAACTTAAGTACTTTGTGTTTGGAACGGCATTGTCTTTTTCTAAACTGCGACAAGAAATCACGTCAACGAACATGTTTAGATTCCCAACTTCTATCTTTCTTTAACGGTTACTCTTTCTTTAGAGGTACGTTTGATTGTTCGACCACTAAATCTAACATGTTCTAACTCCTTCAACTAAGCTCAATTTTGTTGATTAAATAAATGGCATTTATCCACCATAAAATAAACGCTTAAAACTATAAAATATAAACAATGTCTTTTTGGTAGATAAGATATAGACAATATTTTTGTATCTACTAAGTTTCAATTAAGAGGGATAAAAAGTAAAAACTTTTTTTACAAAAAATAAAAATTCAAGAATTTATATTCGATTTTTTGTAGGAATAATTTTTCATCAAGTTTTAGTTACTTCTCAATTTTATATTATCAAGAGTCGTTCCTCTTAAAAATTGGAAGGTTGACATCAAAATATATTTATTTTATGGAGAGTTATCGATGTCAAGATTTTTTGGAGGATTATCATGTTTTTAAATTTAAATATTTAATTCTTGTTAAAAAAAATTGAAATATAGTTTTTTTTTGTAAGGAAAAAATTGGAAATATAGTTGTAGATTTATTTATTTTATTTTTGTCTTTTTACTCACTATAGTCAACAAACTAGCCAAGTGCAAACATAGGACGCGTTACGCGGTTTGGACACGGAATATATGAAGCATAGGGCCCACTTTAAACTATGTTATGTCATTTTCATTCATCCTTGTTTGCACCTCCCTTTGAAGTTCAACTAAAAATTCTATTAAAGGATTTTTATGACATTGATTAACTTTTTTTATTTAAAGATATTTTTAGGATAGAATCAATGAATGATGACATAAAGTTTATAAAAATGCATAGGACGGTCCATGGGTCACCATCAAAGATAATTGGAGGTTGGAGGTTTTATTAGTTAGGTTAGGGGAATAAAACATTGAAATTTCAACCCCAACACTTTTTTGGTGTTCTTAGGTGGATTATTTATTTATTTATTTTTAGATTTTTTTACTGTTTTATTTTAACCTTTTTTTCATTTTAACAACTTCATAAAAATCCCCTTAAAAAAACTTCATAAAATCGTTTTCTTTAAATTCAAAACCTTCAAAAATTAGCTAATGAACTATTAGAAATGTTGATTTATTAATGAGTTAGTTACAGCTTCTTTAGAGTTAGTTATGGATTGTTAGTTAATTCTTCATTTATCTCTAATTATAATCATTGAAATTGAAGAAAAAAATCTGTATAAACATATAAGTCGTCTTTTTAATTTTTTTAGATGCAGTTATAATTTTTTTTCCCAAACGTAATTCTAATTTATAAACATTCAGCTATTATTTTTTTATAATTTGCTTTGGAATGGAAAAATTAATATTGAATGCAATATACACCAAAGACAATTTAAGCATACACTCATATAAAATATAAATATATTAATTGCATTATCAACTTCTCTTAATATATTTAAAATTTACATTGAAGGCATATGTTTAGAGATGGAGATGGTGAGAGTAGTTACAAGAAAGATCAAAAGAATGTCAATAAATGTTGATTTGTTTGAACAACATGATTGTTTAAATGAAAAAACTCATGGATTGAAGAAGAGATTCTTATCTACAAGATGCACTGTGGATGCAAGAATAGGTTTTCATCAACAATAAATTGCATCATGCAACATCTTACGCTCCACTATCTTGCGATTCAAAAACAAATGATTTCATCGCATTTACTTCATATTTTGTTTATCTTTCTTGCTTTGAGGTTGTTTCGTCAACCAACGTGTCTTCATCGAAGCGCATCGATTATAGAGTAAAGATCTTCCTCACTTCTTAAAAAGTATGACAATATCAATATCTATAATTTTGGTGTATAAATGTTCAACTAATGTGACATATAGATTATGATATCACTAGTTGAAATGTCCATTTTATTAAACCAAATTCATGGTGTAGTTTTGTTAGTGCTAGCATGTGTAGGTTTGACTTTTCAACAAGTCCAATTCCTCACACATTAATTTGGCAGATTGTGCTACTGCTACTTGTAGAATTTCCTCATGTAAACGTTTACGTGATCCATCCTTATCATCATTTTTTCTTATTTTCCTTTGAGTCTCAAAATATAAACATTCATTTAACAAAAAGAAAGTCCTTAAATATAAGCTCATTTTCAAAGTTCTAGAATATGAAAAATCAAGATCAAGTACTTATTCAAATGGTATTTATAAAATAAACACATTAACCACTATCAAATTTTCTTTCCACTAAATATCCTTAAATTGTCTTTTTTTAGGAGCAAAACTATATGTATTAACTTTAACAAGGGAATAGATTTCCATAAAAAAGTGTAGAATAAAAAAATAGAAGATGAATGTTATTGATGATATAAACTGAAGGTAACTATAGTTGAATCAATCCACTAAAAACTAACTGAAAGCTTAAACAGTTAGTTAATTGAATCAAATTTTTATTTTTTGAGAAATAGTTAATTGAATCAATTAAATAAACTAACTATAGTATAGTCTAGTTCAGCTAGTTAACTAACTTGACCACTTCTATATCTCAATAGACCTTTGTTAACTAATTTGAAATTTTTTGCTACTTATATATGTATGTATATATACTCCTATAAAATAATGTAAAATGTTAGTTGCTGACAAAATTACATGGGCACTATAAAGTCAAAATTAATAAATGACGTTACTAAATGAAATATAAAATAAAATCAATCAACTATATGTACCAAAAAAAATATTAATTACGTCCATAATTTTAGCAACTAAACGGATGAGGAATGAAAGTGAATAATCTAATTGAGACACTAAAATTAAAATAATGATATGGAGTATTAAGAATATAAAGAGTCGGTTTTTTTGCATTTGCATATTAAAAGTCACAATATTTTACCTAGTTTATGAGGTGGATTCTAGGGTGAGGGTTCTATTAAGTCCCTCACCGGTGTACCACTTAAATTGACCATTAGATAAAAAAAGTGTGCATGATATCTTTAGTGACAAACCACACTGGATTATGTTTTTTCTCTCCCCCCTTTACAACCACTCACACTCTCTGTGGTTGCTCTTTTTTCTTTCTCTCCCCTAAACACAGCCTGCACTTTTTCTCTCTTAAAATGATCTTTTATGCTTCTTTCACCCTATCCTCTCATATTGAAAATGTCAGAAACAAAAGGTTAGCAGGGATTTTGGTTGTCTTAGCACCACCAACATAATTCATTGTATCCATGGTCACAAAACTTCCCATCAAAATCAATTTCAGACTGAAAATTTCTCAAAATTCATGGTACCCATAACAAAATTTTAAGACTTTGACATGATATATTCAAAAAGAAGAAGCCTACAAGACGGACGGATAATGGAAGACAAGAGTCGTAACATGAAATTTATTGAATCCAATTTTCAATCATCATTTTTTATGATTTTTAAAAGTCAATATCAGAACTAAGAATCATAAAACAATAGTTTCAAGGGAAACAAAATGAAAGAGAAAAAAGGATTAAATTTTTGTGATTTGGGAGAAAAAGATGATTTGGAAATGGTGGTGGTTGTTTGGAGCGTTAAAGAGAAAAAATATAATTCAGTGTGATTTGTAACATATCATGTACACTTTTTTTATCCAACGACCAATTTAATTGGTGCACCGGTGAGGGACTTAATAGAACCCTCACCATAGAATCCACCAGTTTATGAGTCTATTTTCTTTCTAATTCTTATTCTCTATGGCTAACCTCTCCATCTCAATTGGTAAACAAAAAACATCTCTCAATCTCAATTATGCAACTATTTAATAGTCCAACCAATTTTTACTTTTGAGGAATCAACATTGAATTATTATCCATGCGTGTTGTTTTGATAAACACGTTCTCTTTAGTTAATTAAACTTGTCGAGTGAAGCCTAGACTTTGGAACATGGATCCTAGCTTAGAGCAAATTGGTTCAGATTTCAAAAATACATGTGTTCTTCTTGCACAATGTCAACTGAAATATTTAATAGTCTTTCCATTCATTTCTCTTAATCTTATCATTTTTTGTAGATTTTTTTTATAGTGGCATCACTCTCTTGATTCGTTCAAGGCATCCAAATTTGTAGGGCCGGCCTTGGCTCAACCCACACTCTCATATGCAAGTTTGATCATTGTTATTAATATCGCTCCTTTTTACCAAGTTGTCCCTAGTAGGTATGTGTTTGCACAACAAACACCAAACGAAAAGAGTTACTTTTAGCAGAATAGCATTTTACCATAAAATGTTATTGTTTCCCGCATGATTGATAACGTCCACGTATGTCAGAAAATTGTTTTTCTGACATTGAATACTTCACAATGACACATGAAAATTAATTAAAAGCCTCCAACAGTAAACTACCGTTCAACAACCCGGCAGCAGTTAAGTGCCGCCGTTGGAAAATTGCTTTTCTTTACAACCCCACTTGTTTCTGCCACTTTTTTAATTAATTAATAATATCCTTATCCTTATTATCTAATCCTAAGCTACAATGTAAACAAAATTTGCAAACCCTAAACCTAGCATTTGAGCGGGAAATCTGTGTTTAGTAACTCATTTAATGTCAAATTCAAATTCCTCACACTATACCATAAGCCGCTGAACCCTTACATGTGTCTTCCCAATTTCGAGACTGATAACTAGGTATTCTGAATAAATACTAGAGACTCTTCGTATTCCTTTATGACATGCATTGAATGTTGTGGTTTTTCCAATGAAACAGTTTCCAATGGAATGTGCTATATGCATCTATAAATTCAGATAATCTTCCTGTCTTCTACTCGCAACAATTAGTTCAAATTCAAATGCTATTAATAAATGTTGTTCCATTTCCTATGTGATTTATATCCTTCACTTTCTCTCTCTCTCTCCCTCTCTCATTCTCTCGTCTCTCTCATTTTCCATTTTCTCTCTCAATCGCTGCTCTTCTCCTCTCTCAATTGCTGCTTATCTTCATCCTCATCGCCTCCAGTTGAGAGTGAACATACCCCAAAGAGAATCTCACATCAAATCTGGATATCGATATCATCTGCATCTCGATCTGTTGGTTTCTACGACATGCTCGGTCGCGGCTAGGAGCGGTGGGCTGATTTTTTCCGATATAGTGGGCGGCGCGGCCGCTATTGACAAAAGAGGCGTCGACGATAAAGTTCCAACCCAGGTATAACCATCTTCAACTTAATATTGCTACTCTTGATTTTTATTTTCAATCCAAACACTTTCAATTGCATCCATCAAATATAAAAAAAAATCATATGTGGTCTATGTTAATATTTTCATCATTTTTTTTCCAACTTTCTTCGATGATAATTTAGTGTTTTTATTACTTCCATTGAAAACTGATTTTGCATGTGACACTAATTTTTTTTCTACCTTACAAATTTCTCAGTGATAATTTATGATGTTTTTTATTTGGGTATTGTTTAAGGTCTGCTGCACTTTCATTTGCTCATTAGGTAACCGGGTGAAGAATTTTGGTTTTTCTTTTCTTTCTTTCACCATTGGCAAAAATTCATGGGAACAACAACAACCACTCGATGTGCCGAGATAAGCTACAAAGGTAAACTAAATCCCTCTTTCTGAATCATTTTTTCTTCTTACTTTTGCCACCACCACCTGTTTGATATAATGCTTCTATGAAAAGTGGTCAAACATTTTGATATTTGAAAAATGGTCATGCATTTTGAGGTTCCAATAACAATTTACATTTGTAGGCTTATAGCCACCTGATGTTAATATACATGTCTAAAGACTTGCTTAACTGATAATATTCTTCCTTTCTTTTCAAAAGTTTAATTGCAGCCCTTTTTTTAATTTAGGTTGCCACGAAAGATGAAGGCAAGGGAGAGGATGAACACAACTTTGGTTACTTTTATTCAAAATTATTTCCTTTACATTTTTATTGTATGGAAGCTTTTTTCCGTATATTGTTTAAGGTAAAAATGTGTGTAGGTTTAGCTTTCAATTGAGCTTTTCTTTCTCTGATTTTCTTACATGATTTAGTTGTTTTTGCTTTGGTTGGTTTTGCTTTCAGTGACTTACGATTCTTCTGTTATCTCTAATGCAGATACTTAGCTGAGAAAAACTAAACTCTCCTTTCAGGTGAATATTGAAATAACCCATATCCTAATAATTATTTTTTTCTTTTTTATCTTTGCAAATGCTTTATCTTTGCAAATGCATTATCTTTACTCAATTTTCCTTCACACACACTTTTTTTTATAGTAGCTTTTCTCACATATATTATAACTTATTTCAGTACATCATTAATTGCATTCTTTTGTAAATCATACGAGACATTTGTTTTGTCCTGCTTTTGTTTAGCTCTGCCACATTCTATAAGGGTGAGCTGCATTATAGTTAGTCGTTGAATAATGTTTTGTAGTGACAGATTCAGTTTTCTTAATGTCTTGATGTGCCACTAACTTTTTATAGTGCCACTAATGCAACCATGTCAATTGTGAGTGTTTTGTAAATGCCCATATGTATAGTGACAGATTCAGTTTGCTTAATGTCTTGATTTGCAGTGTGATCTACTCTTTGATTTTCACAAGTGCAAATGTGAAAAATAACTGTTTAGCTATTGTTGTTTATGATGGGTCAAACCTTTCGAGCCCTTGTCGATAATTTAAATCCCTGTGGTTGTTTTGCTATAGATAATATTTCACATCTCTTTTGATTTTATACTGAGCTTTGGTTATTGGCCTTTAAGATTTTAATTATATTATGGTACAATCTTGAAATATTTAATGAAAGACAAAGTATAACTTTCTTAGTCTTTTCTTCTTTTACATTTCAGATGTCAGTTGCTTAAATGTTCAGGGAAGCCTAATCACAAGTTTGGGTAGAACATGAGTTAAAGTTATATTGATCTCATTAAATTTTATTTTTTGCAATTGTGGTTTATCACCTAAAAAAGTTAGAGTTGAATATGATACTAAATGTGCCTCTACTGTTATGGTTGTTGAAGGAAAATTAGTTTGTCGAAAATGAAAAATAAACCGCAATGCAATGAAAGTTTTGGATTTCATGCGATGATTGTAATACTTGAGTTTACTAACAATGCTCAATGTTTTCTTTCTGCTACTGTCTAGGACCAGAAAGAACTTTTACTCATATATATCCAACTGTACTGAACAACAACTCACCATGACACAAGGTCTGCAACATTATTTTGTCCATATGAAATTGAGTTTTTATGTATCCAGTTGTACTGAACAATGGTGTTTTCTTCTTAAAGGTAAAGAATACGTCATAGGCTTCTTTGTTGACAACCGGACAAGGGGTAATTTGCAGTGGAAAAATGTTTCACGCCCGGTTACATGTCCAATATGTGACGAGTAGGAAAAATGTGAATGTCATGTGTTCTTTGGCTGCCAATATGCATAGGAAGTATGATGAGTGGTTGGTGTTTGGCAAGATATGCAGAATTTCATTATGAGGCGCTGTTTTTTTTTTTTTTAAGTTTTCTTTCCTATTATTTAGGGACTGAATGTGCAGGATCAGAAAACCTTTGCAGTGATGTTTTGGTGCATATGGCGTCATTGAAATGAAAAAGTCTGGCACAATCAAATGAAGAAGCAACAATTTCAGTTCAGGGCACGCATGAAGTGCAATCTGATTGGCAGCAGCTTTACGCTAAGCACAGTGCAGCAGCTGCAAACAGAGATAAAATGCAATGTCGACAGAACATCTCTTTCACAGTTACCGTATTTATCATATAACCATATAATCTTCATAACCTAAAGAGTGGCGATCATTGCTATTCAGTAACAAATTTTTATTGTGTTATTCTTCAATGTAAAATCACCGCTATTCAGGAACATGTTTTAACTGTTATTCTTCAATGTAAAATCACAGCTATTTAGGCTAAAAATTTTACTGTCTTCAATGTAAATTATTGCTATTTAGGATAAGATTTTTATTGTGTCATTCTTCAATATAAAATCACCGCTATTTAGGAACATAGTTTAACTGTGTTATATGTGTTATTCTTCAATGTAAAATCACCGTTTTAGGTACAAACATTGATTATGGTAATTTCCAATGCATCCATTATCTCAAGAATGTTATCATGTCATTGTATATAAAATCATGACTGATATCATGGTAGCTATGCGTAAAGTCATGACTGATATCATTGTATAAAAAAACATTTGTGAAATTAGGTTAGCTACCTGAAAAGTGCAGCTATTATCTTAAAAAGCGGTGACTCTAAAACCATTGCATTTTTTGTGCTCATAATATTTTCAAAGAACATTTGCCTTTTATTGTTGAAAAAACTGTTATTCTACATGTTAGTATAGTAAAAATCATAAGTGATTTCAAGTTAGTTATGCGTAGATTCCACCCAATATCCTAAATAGCGGCGACTCTCCAAACTAATGCAATTTTTGTGTTCGAATGCTTATTCAAAAACACATTTACTTTTTCTACTTCCACTACCTTATATTTCATGTCAGTGGAGAAAAATTCATTACTGATATCAGTTTAGCTATGCTTAAACTGCATCTATATATCTTAAATTGCGGCGACTTTCCAACTGAGGCAATTTTTGTGTTCAAAAATAAATTCAGAGAGCATTCAATTTTTAAACTTCTGTGTACAAAAAAATATACTATTGAACCATGTATATACACTTGAAAGTAACAATTTAAGCAACCCCATATGTTATAACAAGTCGTATAGGCCATCCTATATTGGACGAGTATGCAACCCCATATGCTGACGAGAATCTGAATAGACATATGTGCAACGATGAAATGAAGGAACCTTATGTTCGTGAATTAGTTTCGGGTATGGTTGGAAGCATTTTGTCGATTCTTGCTAATTTATTATTATATAAATGTATGTTGACTGTTTTGTCTAAAATGTGTTATTTGTAGCTGCACTACACTTCAAATGTTGTTTACAAAGAAATTTTCCGCAATGTACCAACATGAACTCAGTTTTAATTGTATTTTATTAGTCACATTGTATTGGTACTAAAGCACCTTATTTATTTGAATGGTGTATTTGCCGTCAATATGACCCGTGCGGCAGCACGGGTGCAAGGTCTAGTTCTCTCTCATCCCTCCCAACAACCTCTTCTTCTTATGTTTGAGGTACTGGAGAATTTTACACTGTCATAGTTTATTAAATCCCTTCTATATATCAAAGAGAAACAAACCATCACTGGAGAAAAGGAAATTGTTTTTAAAATCATGTCGCAACCACACTGGCCAATGAAATCAGATAAAGATACACATACTTCATAACCAGATTTTTAAACTACTTAATACATTTTCATAACACATAAATGTTTTTAAGAAACATTAATACAAAGAAAATAAAAGTAAACAAAAATAAACTATTATGTAGTATATAATTACTTTAATGTGATCTTGAGAGTTGGGACAATAAGATCCTTGGTGTGCATGTGTTCCATAGCTTTCAAGTGATGAAAACTTCAACTGAGAATTGAAGTGTGTAGGGTCCTTAACCAACTGCCAAAGCATGTTGCAATTTCCACCTTACAACAATGTCTCAGCACTTTGAAGGTAATTTTCTTTAAAGTACTTGTCCTGTAAGCGGTTATGATAAAGAAAGCCATTGATTATAACTGTAGGGATGAGAGAGAATATTATTAATGAGTTAAAAAAGTGGCAGAAACAAGCGGGGTTGTAAAGAAAAGCAATTTTCCAGCGACAATTAACTGCTGCCGGGTTGTTGAACGGTAGTTAACTACTGCCGGAGACTTTTAAATAATTTTCATGTGTCATTGTGAAGTATTGATAAGCATTGTTCACCGAGTAACATTTGAAAAAAAATGTAACTTCCATTCCCCCTCCCACCAGCAAAACATTTGAGGTTAATAGCTCACAACATTCCCCCACCTTTTCATTTGTAATATTACTTTTTTTAAAATTAATTATCATCAATTTAGAATACAAATGAAGGATCTATTATTTTTTCTACTACTAGTATATTTTTATTTTATTTTTGTCCACATAACAACTTCACTATCCCTTTAAGAAAACAATTCCACTGTATATTTTAGTAATTGAAATTTATTTCATCAATAAAACAACACAAGTAATTATTTTCTTAAAACAGCGTCTAATTCAAATGAAGCATTTGTACTAAGAATAAGAGAGTATCGTTTCAGTCAAAGAAATTTATTTAGTTTTGACTAAAATTAAAATAAAATCAATATCATTATGGAATTAAAGTAAACATAAATAAATATCATTAAATATATTTAATGTCATTAACATCAATCATCCAAATATTTTCCATTTGATCATTTGTAATATTGAAACTGCAAAGATGACAATGAAGTTAAGAAGCATTCTCCTAATGGCTGGGGTTTTGTTTGCTCTCTTCACCCTCACCTATGGATCTGGTACGTTATATATCACAACATATGATTAATATTATTATTTTTTAAATAGTGGTACTATATATGCATGTTATGAAAATACTATATCTTGATATTTTTGTCAATAATATTATTGTAGATGTGCAGCCAGATAAAAAAAGTTTGTCTCAGAGAAATTGTAAGAGATGGAAGTTGTAAAGATCGTGGAGTATATTTTTGTTATGATGAATTCAATGCAATAGGATCATGGACTATGGCTAAGGATTGTGAATGTCAACAACTTCCACAAAATAAACGTCGATGTCAATGTTGTGTCAATTGCGATTACAAAGCTAAATTGTTAAGTGACACTTTTCATATTCGTCAAATCAACGATACACATGATAGATGTAGTAATTTATAATTAATGGAGTTTAAATCCCTCAAAAAAATTATGGAGTTTAATAGAAGTTGATAGAAGAATAATAATACTCCTCATGTTATAATATGAGTTGTTATATTTTGATATAATATGTCTATGTTTCTAGAATTGTGGGGTATGTAAAACATATAGACATACCTCTCCAGTTAAAATACTCACTCCGTCTCTTTATAATGAAATCTATAAATTGAGAAATTCAATTGCATTCTTCTTATAAATTCTCTCTCGATTGTCATGTTGCACACATAAGTAATCAACGAGTGAACCATCAAATTCGTCTCTGAATTTTC
>Ga0315915_1007446_pt1 | contig 13082 bp, 14 predicted proteins | sample MpolbnodulesMG_FD_207738 | JGI IMG/M metagenome (GOLD analysis project Ga0315915, IMG submission 207738) | Medicago polymorpha root nodule microbial communities from Los Angeles, California, United States - branched nodules | ecosystem: Host-associated > Plants > Roots > Nodule | place: USA... | reverse complement strand
AAAAACTTTGTTCGTTATTCTTCAATTGGAATAACCTTGTTAAGATGAGGATGTGAATCAGCAAACTCTTGAGTGTATGGAGCCAGATTTTCAAAACCAAACCCATTTATTTATTAAAAAAAATCATCAAAATCTTCTTTAACCTTTATTTTTTTCCGGTAAATGAAATGAAGTTGCCTCTACAACAATCTTTCGTGTATCTTTCATCTTCTCAATTCAATCACATGAAACAACTGAATCATCAGCACCATACATATCACTCGCATGAGATTCAAATTGCTAACTGATTTGAGTATAACTTCTTGCTGAGATATTGGTAATTTTGAATAAAAGGATATTCAAATAAAAAACTTTTTAAATATTTGTAATACCTTTGTTGAATGTTTGATCTACTCATATTTGGATTCAACAATAGAATTTTGTACTCATTAAATGTTAACGGAAAACTCTCCAAAAAAAAAAGTTAACGGTGCTAGAAGAGAAGGGAAATGTTTGTCTATAAGGGAGGTTAGTGTAAGTTTTAAAACTAGAGGGGATGTCATTGTCATTTTAATAAACCTTAGGGGAGGTGAGTGTAATTTTCCCTAGCATAAAACGATGGGTAGAAAAACCTTTTAAGCAATAAATTGTGACATTTTATTATAAATAGAACAAAAACTCTTTAAAAAAATCTTATAATAAGGGGAGTATTTTTTGTAAAATTATAATGATATAATTTTTGTATTATTATTATTAAGTTATATACATAATTAAAATTATTGCGGGAAGATATAAGTTTTTAAATTGATTATACCGTGGGGATCCTAGAATATTTGCTAAAAAATACCTAACATATCAAGGAAAGCACAAGTAGCATTTTCGTAAGCAGAAGACTATTGACATCCGTCCTCTCAAATTATCGATTATTAACAGCATTAAAAACTTTGCCGCTTGATAAAAAGCAAGAACTTACCAATTTTTTCTGTCTTATGAGTAAATAGCAGATAGGCTAGAATGAAAGCCAGAAGAAATAACCAAAACCATTGTTGGGAAGTATTTAAAGACAGATTCTCTTATAGAATGAAGAGGAAAAATTAAAAACACGTGATTCATAGACATCATTTACTTCAGAGTCAACCACATCAAAAAAAGAAAAGAAGTACCCTAAGCAAATAAATTCCAAATCATGATGTTAATCATGTTCCATATATCACCCAAACTAAATCTTATACAGATGAGCATGCCTTAAATCGTGTTCTTTTATAAATTAAACAACCTTCCAAGAGCAATAAAAAACAAAATTGAGGGGGCAGAAAAGCCAGCCAAGTTTTAAATATCCACTACTTCCGCGAGCGTGAGTAGTGATTGTCATTTGGATTTCTCTTCCCACTGAAAGTTGCTAATGCTCTCCTGACGGGAGGCTGGAAAGGAGATCCCTTAGAATTGTGGTGGCTGAAGACATTGTCCACCATATAGAAGTCATCGTCCTACAAAGTGTGTTATTAAGTAGTAGCTTAGTTAGTTTGAAGATATTCAAAATGATTGAGAAAAAATAAATAAAGAACACCACACTCTCGTGGGAAACGAACATTAGCTATATACGTATTTAAACACACAAACAACCTTGTTGGCTTTCTTCCTTGTTTTAGGATGAAGTACCCTTTGAGGCAGTTGATCTTCACGGAGAATAACATTTTTTGTGACTGCATCCCTTCCACCTTGAGGCAAAGGCAATGAGAACTGCACACAGTCGTTGAAAAATCATGAACAGCTAAGTGATAGAAAAATACAAGTAATATATATATATAATCCCAGCTTGTAAATGGTTTAACCATTCTTAAGATACATGATTATTCCTACAAATGAAAATCAACATCTATCTAAGAGAACTTGTGGTATAAAAATGCTCATCAGATCTTATATCTCTCCAGGACCGGTGTGAAATACATTATAATCCAAGTTCCAAATCTATTATTTATTAATTATTATTAGTTACCCATGAATCTAGTATTCAACCATTACAAAGATGACCAAGTGACTGAAAGAACTCATTTTGTTATAAAATGACTAGCATACTAACGGACATAAGAAAAATCAATTGATATCTCCCAGTATCTCATAATATACTCACCTTTGTGCCACGTAATGTAACTCGAGGTCGACGGGCTGCCATCATTAGTCCATTTTCATTAACAGTGACAGCTACCTTCCTCAAGGTGCCGCCATTTCCGCATTTTGGACAGAAAATCCTCCCAATTTCAGCAGTAACAGTGAAGCAGGCATGACACTTGAGTATCCATCTGGAATGCAAATAATTAAAAGGTAAGCACGTAAAATACAATAACATATTGTGCTCCGTAGGATAGCATCATAGAGATTAGAAGAAATAGGCATGTGAAATTGCATGAGCATAATATTGCACAATGTTTAATAAAACATACAAGTTTCAATCCCTTCACACATTCAAAAATTTACTCCAAATAGCAAGGACAGGTGATCTATAATAACATGGTGAATATTGTAGAAGCTACTAACCAGTAACAATTTGTAGAAGCTACTAACTAGTAACAATTACCTGTGCAGCTGGTGTATCTGTGATCCTCCAGGTGCCAGCAAGCGCAAACCCATTTGGAGAAGAACATTCTGCATTGCAAAGTCACCAGTTATACAGGCCACAGTAGATTCAGACAAAGATCTAAGCATCCAACTTTGCTCACTGGCATCATCTGCATATGAAACATCAGCAGCTTCACTTGACTGGCTTGCAATGTCCGAGTGATTTACTATGTCATTGACTGAATCTGTCTCACACAATTTAGCAGCCAAATTTGCACTGCTATCTTCAGGGGACAGACTTGGTTTGTGCTCTTCCTTAAGAACTTCAAGTGAACCTTCTTCCAGAGTCATCTGCTTCAGAGTTGCAGAGAGGGTTTCACCGTCATTGTTCTCTGCAAATATCATATCATCCTTGGAAACAACATTTTCAATATGCTTCTCATCATCACTTTGGTGCACATCCAGGTTTGAAGTCTTATCATCTTCACAAACACTACCATCAATGTTTTCTTCCACATCTTGTTGATCTTGATTACTGGATAATGCATCATAGTGCTCACGTCTAGCTTTTCTTCTTAGAAATCTCCTGTGAGTACTACGACTGACAGCAGGCATCCAATCACCTCCATTGTCATCAACTTGTCCTTGAGATGCATCAATTCCATCAGCAACCATCTTCCCTTCAATGTTTATCACCTTTTTCTTAGGAATGTAATTCTTTCGCCTCATTGAACCGCCACATTCATCACCCTCCGGAATTTCCAAAAGAGTTTCACCAGTATGCTCTACCGAACCAACCTCAGATTGATCATCTTGAGGAAGAATGTTCAAACTCAAGTCCTGCAGAGGAAGGATTCTTGAATCGGAATTCGCATTGTCCTCAGTTTCCTGTTCCAATGCTTCCCACTCTTCCAAATTAGGCACATTCAAACCCCATCCCGGCATGTCCTTCTCAGGCAACCTCTTCACATTTACTGTTTGCACAGGAGGTGGGCTGTCCCTGAGATGTTTTGTTCCGTGAATCTGAGCCTCCAAAGTATAAGTTAGAGCAATGAGCTTGATATCAACATCTGATAGAGTCTGTAGATCACCAGTAACCCTGGCAAACTTGACAACTACCACCACATCCCAATGGTAAAAAAGAGTTACAAGTTAGAATCCTAAATATACTTTCATATATGACAAACAAACAAAAACACAAGACATTGTATACTAAGGTCCTGTTTGGATAAATAACTTAGTTAACCGCTTATCCTTTCCTATAACTGCTTATGTTTTCCTACAAGTGCTTATGAGCAGGTTTGGATTAGCTTATTTGAGCTTATCTACTGACATAAGTTTTGTGAGGCTGTTTTGGAGAACTTATGAAAACAGATTATGACAATTTTCATAAGCTTTTTTCAACTTATTTTCACAAATTCTCCTCTATGGCATATAAAAACAACTTATTTTATCTTTTGCTACAAAAATAGCTAATACATTATCATGATAAGCACTTGTGCTATAAGTTGTAAATAAGCTGTTTATCCAAACAGGCCCTAAGTATTAATTATTTCTATAACAAATGATAAAATAAAATCAAACTGCTCGCATATAAGCTATGTATTTTTTTTTTCTTTTCATATCCGCAGTTTTCGTAAGCTATCCTAAAGAGTTTGCAGGAATAAGCTGAAAATGAGTTACAGACAATTGATAAGCTGTTTTCATAAGCTCTTCCAACACAATTACTAATGTCATTAAAAATTATTAAAAGTTTAAAAAAGAAAAAGGATACCTTTGTTGATGGATTCAGGGGTTGGTTCCATGGTTTGAATATCAAAGGGAAGGAAAGAAAGCTTATGACGAGAAACGGGGTCACGAATTTCCTCCATAACTTGGGGAACAGAAACAAACTTATCAGCAATTCCATGAAGCTTTTCACCGGCTTCAATAACAGCATTGGCATCAACAACAGCAACAGAGATACCATGACGGTTACGAGCATCTTCCAAAACCTGTTCGGTTTGCAAAAGTGGTGGTTGTTGTTGAGGTGGCGGTGCCTCCTTCTTCACCACGCTACTCCAGCATGATGCTTTTGGTTCTTCCATGATTCACCTGCGATGGAAGATCTGTGTTAATTGTTTATAGAAAGAAAAGATGTGAAATTCTTTTGTGATGAAGGAATGAATGTTACCTGCGAAATTGGATGATTTGATCGGATGTGTGTAAAAAGGTCTGCCGCCGTTTATGTTTGGGTTAGGGTTCTAGGTGGGTTTCGGAAGACAATGGTGGTTCGTTTGTTTGATCGTATGACTCACTGATTTATTTATTTTATTTATTTATGGGTCTTTTAACCCAGTGCCCTTTTAAGCTTTAAGCATGTTAAATTAAGTGATTATTTTTTAGAAATACCAAAGTTTTCAAATTTCAATACGTTGATTATACAAACTTTCATGTAAAGTTATTATTTAAGGTCTTTAACCAATGCTCCAGAGACACTAGTTAATATTTCTCTTTATTTATATGTGTAAAATTAAAGTTTATAATGTGATGATATATTTCCTAAAATAAACAAAATAAAAAAAAGTTTTTTTTGACAAAAATAAAATGATATTCATTCATTTAAATCGATAGATTACAACAGATACAAACATCGTTAAAAACGTAAAGGGTGAATCTGCGAACAAACTCACAGCACCCAAGTTAATAGCATAAAACAGAAAAATGCATACAAATAATATGATAAAACCTATGTCGCCGAAATTCACATGCTTCCGGATCTTCAACGTTGACGCTCAAATCATTGGTTGAATTTGTAACTGACTGATGTCGATCTTTCGATAGAAAATAAAAAAACACCGCGACAAGACGCAAAATCAAACGTCGCACGAGACGACGAACAATACAAATAATTGATAAAAAAAGTTAAGTGCTATATAAAATGTTTGGATGTGGATCCTCTCACCTTCCGGTTCAGCCCTCTCTCAACTTAAAAAAAGAAATTGAATGATTTTTTTTTTATTTTAAAGAAAGTTAAATGATTTATAAATCCTAAAAGAAAAATCATATATAATGTACTTCAAAGTAAAACGATTGGACTGAACGCGCATTTGTGACAACGTAGGGGTGTGGTCTCATTTCCCTTACCCATTTGACATTGTATATAAGTCACTATTAGGTCTATGGATTTTTTTTGTTTCTCGTATATATATTTGAAAGGCAACCATTGTGCAGACAAACTTGTCAATATTGGCTTGTCTGCACAACAATTCACTATGTTTAGTTATGTCCATGGTGATATTAGGGAGGATTTTGTTAGAAATAAACGAGGCTTCCTAACTTTAGGTTTGTTGCTTAATGGGGTTTTGGTTTATGTCCCTTTCACCTTACTTTTGTTACCTTCTCTTTTAATCATATTTTGGGCAGCTCTCTACTACCTTTTTTGCTAAAAAAAAAAGTCATATTAAACCATCTCCACCATGTCGAATGTTAAACTACTACGAAGATTTACTTGTTGACATTCACATCCTGATAATTATGGGATGTAACTCCTACTTAACACTAAAAAACATGTAACAAGTACATGCAATGTTTTAACTTGTCGCTAGTGATTCGCATGGTTACAATATCAGTTGCATTGTCTGGAATATGAACTACTTCAAGTAATATTATTAATTTACTATGAGAGAGATGAGAGACGTGAGGAAGAGCGTTCAAGAGAGACATGACCGTGTGCGGTCACACCGACGTTCATGTTGGAATTTTGTTTAATTTATTTATTTTAAAGTTATAATATGATTTTTCATAATAACTTATTGCTATTAATAAAGTGATATTTACCTCTTATTGCTTGGTCAATATTACTCCATAATGCTTGGTCAATGCCCGTTACTTCTCTCTGTAGCACGTTGCAACTAATCAATCCTTTAATTCAGCCTATATGGTTGTATCAGTTAGAAAAATAATTTGCAACCTTAAATGAGACTGGGTTATATATACAAAGGAGCGGTGCATTGATGAAGATAGGCAGTAAAAAAAAAAGAAAAAAATCACTATTTCCTGACACTAAAACCATCCCCGTATTACACACATATTTGAGAGTTGGGTCATTGTTCCTTTGAGCATCAAATAGTTGTTCCTGTGCCCTTGCTAGTTCACGTGCAGTGTTAGTGAGAAGTGGCTGTTGTATCCTGAGAGCACTAGCTTTGAAGCCAACTACATCAGGTGATTGATAAGTTCTTCCTTTCCTTTTAATTTACTGACAATTATATGTATAATTCGCTACTATATTTCTTGATTATTATTGCTATTTATTAATTAATTCTATGTCAAATTTCCAACAATCTTAAGAGCATTAACATAAAAGTTTCATTGATATAGAATTAATTATAATCAAGAATTATTATACTGTTTTTATTCATATAATTGTTACGTATTTGTTTTTGATAAAAAAAAAAAATCAATTACTGTGGACGTGCGCACACCTTTGTTGCCTCTCACTTACTCACATATAAATTGTTGCCTTTCAATCACATATAATTGTTGCTGCCCTATTTGTTCTCTATGGAAACCAATTTGTTGAACAGCCCCTACAATGGAATTTTTAAACAAAAGTATGGACCTTGTATTGCATCACTATAGATGCAGTAATGGAAACAACCAACCTGTCAATCCTAAATTTGATTTAGCTTTGATGGATGATATATTTGTGAATGTTGTTTCTAAAACTATAATTCGGATGAACGAGAAATCATAGGTGGTAGATTATGGGGCCACCGCACATATATGCGCAAATAAAAATGTGTTCACCTCCTATAAATATATAGGGGGAGGAGAGGAACTTGTAACTTTAAGTGATTCAAGAACAGCCACTGTCCTTGGTAAAGGAAAGGTGAATTTGAAACTCACTTCAGGAAAAATCCTCTCATTAAGTAATGCTCTCCATGTTCTTGATATGAATTATAATTTAGTATCTGTATCTATATTGAGCAAAGCGGGTATAAAAACTATTTTTGATTTAGACAAAGTTTTACTTTCAAAATGTGGGGGCTTTGTAGGCAAAGGTTTTTATAGTAATGGCTTATTTGTTTTAGATGTTTCTAAAGTTTTGAATGAAAGTGTTCCATCTTCTACTTATCTTGTTGATTTATGGCATGGTAGATTAGGACATGTTAGTTTTTCTTACATAAGTGTCCAGTCTGTGTAGAAGCTAAAAGTACAAAGAAGTCTTGTAAACCTATAGAGCTTCGTGAAACCGAACTTTTAAGTTTAATTCATTCTGATCTAGGTGATATTTTAATTATATTAATGGAGTGAATTTTGGGGAGAGTATGGTAAACTGGAACTCCATGTTTTAACTTTGTCCCTCTGTGATTTTACTTTGTTTATATTTGATGGCTGCATATGATTGTGTTTAATTTATCCATTGATATTCGTTTAATAATTTCAATATTATTTTGGGGTTACATTTGTGCTTAATGTGATTTGTGACATTATAGAAACATGATGTGTGGCATTGACGTTAATCAACAAACAAATCTGAAAATTGTGTTGAATATTTTGGTGATGCTAGGCATGTATAGGATTGTTTGTATTATGTGGTCGAGAAATTTTTGCTGAGACATGTTGTGTTTACTTTGTGTATTCTATTAAATCTATGAAGTTTAATGTTTGCACATATTGGATACATGAGGTTGCATTATTGGGATTAATTATAATTGATAATCTTTAATTGAGCAATTTTAGTTTTATTTGCTATTAAATTTGAAGGGATCATTCTTTATTGATTGATTTATATATGTTTATGTAAACTTAAATTTGTGTGAAATCTGTTCAAATATATTTATATATTTAGTTTGAAGGACATTTTAATTTGTGAGAATTTACTTTGATACGTGTATATATGTATTATCTGAAATCAAGTTGATGTGAGTGTGCAATGATAGCATTGATTTGAGAAATTTTGTTTGATCGTGAAATATGATTTAATTATATTATCGGAAGAAAAATAGAGAAGTTTATGGAGATACACATATGACATGTATGAGTGAAACAAGTGCAATAAAGATGTTGTCGTTTAAAATTAATTTAAATAGACTTGAATATATTTTGTGGCACTTGCTAAACTCATGCGATGTAAATGTTCATATTCACCTTAAATTATTGGTGACATATTGTGGATTATCCATTGTATTAAAATAATACAATGATGTTAAATGTATTTTATTGTGGACTAGCCATTGTATAAAATAATATGATGATATGAAAATATAAAATTATGTGGATTTATTTTACCCAATGTGGAGGTGTTATCACTTGAAAAATAATTCAAGTAGACCTGAATAAAAATTCACACGTGAGTTTATATTTACCCAATATTGGGGAGTTGTTGCTTGGAAGTATTTCCAAGTAGACCTGTATAATAAATCTAAATGCAGATTTAATTTTCTTCTATGTGGGGGAATTGTTGCTTAGAATTTAACTAAGCAAACCTATGATAATATATCATGGATGATGATTTGATAATAAATATGTGAAACTGACTGAGAGACATCTTAGTCAATATATTATTTGTGATGTATCATTATACTGAGAAATATATATACATCGAAGGGGGATGAATTATGTCCAATACAAAAATTGAGAGTGATGGTAACCCAACATAAATTGTGGAAATTCGCAAGGTTATGTTCATATGGGTAAAAACAAGTCACTTGTCAATTTGATGAGACACTATCCATTATTTTTTGAGAGTTCATCCCTACGGTGTAGGATAGTGTATACTACAGCGTTGTAGGTTGAGTTTATAAACTCTTAATAAATCTATAGCTCATATATTTAAGTGGTGTGCTTGACTGTGGTGTACACTTGATAGATTAACCTATATGAGTGTTAGAGGTGGGGCCGCCTCTATGAAAGTTTGGGCAGATTTTCTAGAGCCACTCATGAAATCCAGGCATAGGTGCAAGGCCAAAATGCACCACACCGCGTTGAACAAACTTTGGATGAGAGATCAATGTGAGTGATGAGGTCACTGTTCACATACAGAATGAGGTTCATAGAGGTTATAATCTCACCGACATTCTAGTGGTTCAAATTTCATTTGCTCTATGTGCTAGTTCATAATCCAAAAGACACTAGTACTTATGCATTGAGGTTTCACGCTCTTGGGAACACCTAAAACTTTAAAATAAATTGTGGGGGATTGTTGGAATTTTGTTTAATTAATTTATTTTAAAGTTATAATATGATTTTTCATAATAACTTATTGCTATTAATAAAGTGATATTTACCTCTTATTGCTTGGTCAATATTACTCCATAATGCTTGGTTAATGCCCGTTACTTCTCTCTGTAGTACGTTGCAACTAATCAATCCTTTAATTCAGCCTTTATGGTTGCATCAGTTAGAAAAACAATTTGCAACGTTAAATGAGACTGGGTTATATATACAAAGGAGCGGTGCATTGATGAAGATAGGCAGTAAAAAAAAAAAATTCACCATTTCCTGACACTAAAACCATCCCCGTATTACACACATATTTGAGAGTTGGGTCATTGTTCCTTTGAGCATCAAATAGTTGTTCATGTGCCCTTGCTAGTTCACGTGCAGTGTTAGTGAGAAGTGGCTGTTGTATCCTGGAGAGCACTAGCTTTGAAGCCAACTGCATCAGGTGATTGACCTGTGGCGGCAAAATGCTCTTAAGCCCAGTGCGTTTGCACGCCTCAGCCAACGACCGATAAGTTCTTCCTTTCCTTTTAATTTACTGACAATTATATGTATAATTCGCTACTATATTTCTTGATTATTATTGCTATTTATTAATTAATTCTATGTCAAATTTCCAACAGTTCATTCTCGCCGGAAGAGAGGACATATTGAGGGGAGAGTGATGAAGATGATTGGCAGGATGTGAGACCGCGACGTCAGAAAGCGTTGCGACAGGAGGAGCTAGGTCAGGACAGACAGCGGGAGAGCAATCGGCAGCGGCATGGAGTGGCTCTTGGTTACGACAATCAGCAGGATAGGTTTAGGGTTAGGTCAGTTTCTCAAAGGGCAACCTATGGCAGGGACGTTGGCTGGGAGTATGTTGATGATTGTCCACCAATAAGGAAACAACGGCGGCGATCATGGTCAAGAAATTCACGTTGGCAGGAAGATGACAGACGCGCGGCTGTTCCCTCCCATGGACAGTCGCGGGGTGATTTCAAGCAGGATGACAATGCAGTTTCGACGCTAAATGGTTTGTAACTTTCTACTTTACGAATTTTCCGCCACAGCTATCCATTTTTATTTGAAAAAAGGTTTTGAGGTCTGTGGAATCCTTGAGGATGTCGTGGTTCCGAGTAAACCCAATGTCAATGGAGAAGTGTATGGCTTTGTTAGATTTTCTAAAGTTAGAGATGTCAGTAAATTGTTGAAAGCGGTGAATGCTGTATATTTTGGTAACTTCTGTGTTAGGGCCAAAGTGGCTCGCTTTGATCGATCGGCTGGTCTTGTTGTGAGAGGGGCGAACACTACTGAGGATGCAGGGGGACGTGGTGGTGAGGATGTGCAGGGAGAGCGAAAGAATGTGAAAAAGGGTGTGGGAGGTAGCGTGAAGGGGAAGGAAATAGGAGAGGGAGAAAAAAGAGTGAGGTTGGGGGTGCATGGCGCAGGTGGAGGGATGCTGGAGGCTGTGGGAGGTTGTAAGGGAACAGGTGGCGCGGATGTGCGGGTTGGAGATGTGGTGGTAATGGTGAGGGGTGGTAAAGGAAAGGGTGCCGAGAAAAGAGAGGTGGAGAAGGTAGTTACGAAGACGGTTGAGGAGATGGTCATTAAGGGGAATGAAGTGGGTAAGAGTCAAGATCAGCGCGTTGTGACAGGCACTCAACATGTTAAGAAACTGGTTCAGATGTATAGATATCATGAAGAGGATTTGAAATGGGCATACAATGGTGTGGTCGCTTCCGTGATTAATGGGGAGGCGATTACATTGGTACAGAACAGAATAGAAGATGTTGGATTCACAGACTTAGATATTATTCCTATGGGCGCTGACAGAATATTTATTCGGAGTTTATTTGCTGGGGACGTTTTGCAAAATATTGAGGTAGAGTCTGAATTTTTTAATCTTATTCTGGCTAATGTTAAAAAATGGGACAAGATTGCGGTACCATTTCAGAGAGGTGCTTAGTTGAGATTGTATGGAATTCCGCTTCATGCTTGGAATGGATCTTTTTTCAAGTTGTGTGTTTTGGATTACGGGAGATACTTACGGACTGATAGTTGTTCTTTAGAAAAGGAGCGGTTTGATTTTGCTCGGGTGTTAGTTTCAACAACATCTTTGGAAATTATTTCTTTGGTTGACAAGTTACTAATTGATGGCATTATGGTGGAGGTCAAAATTGTTGAGGAGTGGGGTTTTAGTATCGGGGAAGATGCATGTCTTTTTGATGATGATATCGATGGTAATAATGAGCAGCCTGTAAATGAGGATCTCCATGTTGATCCGGATGTCAGAAACAATGTCGACATTGTAGTTGGGAAAATTGTGGAAGATCTTGAAGCAACGGAGTTGAAAGAAGACTTAGAACAAATCATTCCGGTTAGCCCGAAGAATAATGAGGAAAATGTTTCTAGTTCCCCTTTGGTCTTGCACAAGCCGCAGACATGCCAAGTGCAGGCCCAATGGGGGAGAGTGGTGACAAAGTTGATCATGGGGCATATGGTAAATCACCTCATGTTCCTACTCAAGGTGGCATGGATGGAATGCCCTTTCAATTGAAGGCGCACTCTAATTGTAATGTTCCAAAACCGGCGGTTCAAAGGAGAAAGTGTACGGGTTCTTGTCCACCTGGGGCAGGGAGGTCGTCAGTGTCAGGGCCATGGAGTATGGAGTGGTTACGAGATCAAATTCATGGCACCGCAAGTATTGTATCTTCTTCTCGTAAGAAGGGTAAGCAGGTGTATGTGAGTAAAAATATTAAAAATGGTAAACAACGGGATGTCGACACTACGTCTCGATGTATGAAAGTGGGCGGACTACTTTGTCACAATGTCCATTCTTTAAAAAAGGTTGTGAGGCTTTCCACTAATGACCGTGCAGCGGTGCTACATGTCTTGAAGAGGAGGGTTGGTAAACACAATGTCAAGGAAGGGGTGACTAGATCAGTTGAGGTTATTTCTAAAAGTGTCTCCGAAGGGGCATCTTCAGCATCTTCAGTGAATAATGACTGGAAAAACTTGGTGGTGTTGCGTGGTAATGAGGAAGTGGAGGTAGAGGATGTTAGGGGGATTGGGAAGGCGATAGGTGTTAACTTTAAAGGGGATAGTCACAACAGGTTTAGTGTTTTGTCGAGGGTGTGGAAGGAAAAAAGAAAGTCGAAAATTAAAAAAGGGGAGGTGGGAGAACAGAGGCCGAAGGAGGGAGTTTAGGTGTGCGGCTGGTGGGGGTGAGGGTGGTGAGGGTGTTACTTATGAAGATTTTGTCTTGGAATGTGATGAGTTAATAAATTAGTGTTTTTAATATGTTATTTGAGTCTATTTTATTTAGATTTGATTTAGTTTTATTTAAATATTATTTCCTT
>Ga0315915_1007442_pt1 | contig 13091 bp, 7 predicted proteins | sample MpolbnodulesMG_FD_207738 | JGI IMG/M metagenome (GOLD analysis project Ga0315915, IMG submission 207738) | Medicago polymorpha root nodule microbial communities from Los Angeles, California, United States - branched nodules | ecosystem: Host-associated > Plants > Roots > Nodule | place: USA... | reverse complement strand
TGTCCTGTTAGCTTTGAGCTGTGTTTGGATTTGGGGTTGGAGGAGTGTGGGACTGATATTATCAAATAATAACTGATAAACTTAGGGATACAACTTAAAGCTTTTAAGTAAAAATAAAAACTGCAAGCTTTTGATGGGAAGAAGGAAAGAAGTTGCAGGCAGCTGGGTTTGGTGGTTTGCATGCATTTCAGACTCCGACGAGACGAGGAAGCTGATCAATGGCAGAAGATGCATCAATGATCAAACAAGAGGAATCCACCAAATATTTTAAGCCGAGAAAAAGAGTATGATGCAAGGAAGTGGGAGTTTGAAGTGTTGTTACCTTCAAAGAATGCTTATTATAGAATTACGTTGCTTCCTCTTGCGCCTCCTAGCATTCCTCAAAATTCTCTCGGTTTCTTCCTCTTCTTCCTTGGTCAAATTTCCAAACAAGTCTTCTCCATGGAAACACACATATTTGATTAGAGTAGATTAATGAATATATGTATTGTGATGTGATAAATCATATAATGTGTGATAACTCTGTACAGTCTACATAAACAAGATTACTTTTAAGCATAACCATACATGTATTGGATTGTTTGCTTGTTGCCATAACCTCCTTTAAACAGAAGAAAATGTTAACTATGTCTATATGTAACAGACACAGTGCACGCACCTAAGTAGAATCTCTGTTTTCAACTTTGGTGATAATTACAGAAATCTGCAGAATGCAGTTCTTTGTATCCTATGAAACTAAGTTGTTGGAAATTAAGTATAAAAAAGCTCAGAGAGAATAAGATGCAGAGAAATGACTTTTACAGATCAAAGTCAAAAATGCTCTTTTTTCTCCTATTCCTTTTCCTATACCCTTTGCACACAAAATCATCCATCAATTGGTTAGGGAGTCTCTTCCTTGCACTTCTCCTAACCGCTGCATGTCCATCGGTTGTAAACAACTTAGCTCCCTCCATTTGGTTGATGTTACTTGCCTCATTTGTAATTTTTTCTTTTTTCTTCCCTTCCCACTTTCCTGCTGCTGGTGTCATAACAGTAAATAACAAATTTTTTCATAACCCAAAACTGTATCTAGAAGTTGAGTTCATCCCTTATACTGCCATTGCTCACTAGTCACTACACCAACAATCCAGTTTCAAACTATTTTGAAAAAGCGTTGCTATTTAATGAATTTGAAAATCGCCAATCTCTTTTTTTTTTGTGTTTCTTCATATAGGAGGTAGTGGCTAACAGGATAGTAAAGTAACTACATATCAAAAACAGTCAACAATATGGACTATAGTACCTTACGAAATTCATTTGCACTGTATTTTGAAAAATATGAGCTAAGGCGACAACATAAGCAATAAGACTCCATCAAAAAGCTACATATATATGCATAATCAATAAGAAACTCAAAGTCTTGTTATAGTTTTGCCAATTACCTGATTTTACTTCAAAGCAATCAGACTCCTCATCAGATTCAATGACAATTGCATAGTCTCTTCCTCCCCTTATACTCTGTCATTCAAAGTTTCAAACAGTATTTGGCATTGGCAATAGATAAAGCATGTATACAATTTGTCAAATTGATATGCAATAAGCACAACCGCACAAGCCTTTTGCGTGAAATTAAATGACAAATGTCACTGGCAAGTGCACAACAAGTTATAAGAAGGAAAAATCAACACAATTGGATTGATTTAGAAGGCACATAAATCATGAATGGGAAGAGATCAAAATTTTGAAAATACCTTCTCCACTTTTGGTTGAATTCGCTTTTGAACCTTCTCTGATATTCTATCTGAAAAAGTGACTCTTTCTCTTTTTACTGGCCTCCAGCCTCCCGTGTCTGCTTCTGAAGCTACAATAACTGGAGTGATCTTCTTCGCTTCGCTGAATTCAAGAGAAAAATACATGTGACCATGGGCCATAAACCAGCTGTAAATAAAAAGGATTTTCATAACATACTAAATTGATCAGACAAATGGATGTAACTGTTCTAGTTGATAAAAGACATTGTTATTGTTAGGAAAAGTTAGAAGATACACTTACGCAGCTGGAGTCTGACGCATTTTTGGTGTAATAACTTGTTTGCTAACACACTGCAAGCCGACAATATATCAGGAAAGAACAATGCTTTTCACCACAGGAATTATTCCAGAGCAAGATAGGGTGTGTGCTGTGTCTCTGTGTGTGTGGAACGAAGTAGTATTCTTTCACCACAAAAATAAGATCAGGGAAGCATATTAATGGTTTATTATTAGAGATAAAGCACCTTTGGAGATAGAATAAGCTGTGCCAGATCCTTTTGGTTAGTATGTTTTAAACTGCAAGAGATTTCCTGCAAATATTCGTCCAAAAAGCATCAGTTTGTTGACAGACATCTAGGAAACTAAGATATAAACGAGAAGGAAAAGAAAGAAATCTAAAGGGAAAGTCAAAGGCATTGTACTATGTAGCAAAAAAAATTAAGAGGGGTTTTACGCAATCTTTACACTGATTATCTGTAATCTTAAAAAATGATGTTTATTATGTGTGCTGTGACCATATTTTTAACAACTATTCATTGCCATATATTACGTGCCTTCATTTCCTTGGTGGTGTTCTGGAGATCATTTTGCAAATTTCGCAGAGAGCCTTCAATTAGCTGAGGCATGGAAGAAACCAACATATATACTTCCTGTAACTTCTCTATGTCTGTAACATGGCTCATTTGTTCAGATAAAGATTTCAAACTCCCATTGATGCTTGCTTTAATTTCTTCTTGTCCTTTCATCTGATTTAAAACCATTGTCTCTCAGTCTATTGAACTTCACTATTCATTGATGTTAGAGAAATCATGCAAGTTAAGATAGAAATCAGCTAGTTACCATCAACTGAAGTGAGTTATCCTGAGCAATCAACTTCTGTCTTATGCACTCCACTGAAATGCAAAGCATGGAGTTAAAACTCTTACTGGCTTAAAAAGGTAATTTATTAAGGACCAAGCCACAAAATACGTTCAGATGATTATAAATTTAAAAATGGATGCAATGTGGCCATCAGATAGCTTTTGCATCAGTCACTTGATGAACAGTAAGTCGAGCTAAATGTTAGAAATTTAAGTACTGAAAATGAGCCAACTATTGGTAGAATTATGTTTCAAAGACTAAAAAATATTTTGGACAATCCATCATAGGTAGAGAATCAAAGAGGAGGTGACAGTCATAAAAAAAATTGGTAGAATGTACTGAGAAAATTGATGACATGAGTTCAAATTGTCAATGAAGAATTAATGTAAGAACTAGATTTTTTCCAGAGAGCCTGTTACCACCAAATATAAGTACTTATGTTGATTGTTATACATACAACTTGCATAAATTATTTTCAGAATATTGTCAATCTAAGAATGTTGGTCACTTACTCTCCAAATGAACTTCCTTTGTTCCTTTGTTTACTTGCATTATGTCACTTTGAACAGAATCCATGATCATTCCAAACCTGCTCAATGAGGTTTCCATTATGCCAATTCTGTTTTCGAGTCCTTCACTTAACTGATCTGTGGAGCAAACAGAAGATTTATAATCTTCAGTAATTAACGAGCAAAAATGAAAAAACGTAACTGATTGGCTTCATACATTGGCATAGGTTCAAGAAAGCCAGTTTATCCTTTGGATATGTCTAATGTGGATGCTAAAATTACAAGCTATAGAAACAAAACCAGCACTTTCATGAAATACTCACTTTTATTATCTGCAGGATTCCATTTGACCAGGAGATTGGATGAAGATCTTGAGTTGTGTGGTTGACTCTCATCCTTTGAATAAGTAAGACGGGGCAAACTAGAAAACCTTCTTGAAGAGTTCTCATGTTCTTGAGAAGCAGCTCTCTGTAAGGATTAAAAGAACATAAGCAAACAGAGTAATGGAAACATGAATTTCATACACTCTGCTTAGCTATTAACAAAAAGGCAATGAATAGCTCGAACAAAATATGTTAATTTGAATTAAAATAGGTTATAAATCTATTTTGCCTTACAAAAATCTAGAGACCTGGCAGGGTATAGAATGTTTTTCCTTTTGAAATTTTTAGATTAAATCCCACATAAGGTAATGCACCATGGAATTCTCACCCATTTCCAATAGACAATTGAAAGTAAACAGTTTAGAAGCTTAAATTCACTCAAATCAAATGGAAAACAGGTGAACACTGAATACTTGTGTAAGAGGTAAGCATTTAAAGCCAAATGTTCAGCATATTTGTAAAATAGGCAACTATGGTTTCAAAAGAGAAATTAGCGAGTCTTCAGTATCCTGACCCAAGAGTTACGAAAAAGGATAATCACATTAACACACTCCATGATTGAAATATAGCACCCACCACCTCTACTTTTGTACCCTTCTTACACATTAACACTTTTATTTCCCAAAGAAACTGAGCATGTTACTGCTTCATTTATGACCGACCATACACAAAGTCCTCTAAGAAATAACAAAGCAAGCAATGTAAATGTAATCTTCCAAATAATGAGGGAGTCAAATTCTAATTACTACCGAGACTTCATATCAAAAGCATGTCCAGAGTTAGGCATGTATCGGCATCTCACACCAACACGATCCTGACACACTTTCAATTCTATGTTTTTAAATTACTACAAGCAATGCCGTGTGAGTGTCGGATCCAGCCTGTGTGTCAGTGCTTCATACTTCAATACAATTACTGCTAACTTCAAGAGATGACAGTGCAATTCTCCTTAAAATATATTGAACTTCTTAGAGTAACTTAAGCAATACAATTATACAAAGTGTGATAATAACACTAGATGGCAATGGTGATTTATTTCATCTTTTCCTAACAGTTGGTTTTCCCAAATCCAAAGCCACAAATAATTTACAAAATAATTGCAACGCAAATGTCAAACCTACTAAACCATAATTCTGATTACTATTAACTTCTAGCTCATGTATAGAAACATTTCATTTAAAATCAGTTAAGTATTCTTGATCTAGGAAAAAATCCTTCAAAATTTATAGATATCAGTAAAGTTAAACAAATCACATTGTGCAAAAATTCAAATTCAGGAGCTAATTCTAAGTTACTATACTAAACTTGCACGATTCGAAAATAGCATTCTTCTATACGAGAAACGGAAATTCCAGCATCTAGATCGTTTTAGTTTTAACCTGATCATTTGTTGTGATAGCTTCATCAAGAGAACTCTGAGAGAAATGAGACAAAATTCCTTGCTGAGATGAAAGTCCCTGAGAAAACGACTGCTGAGACGGTTGTGATCGATGTTGCGACATCGCATGCAATCCATTCGATACATTGTTCTGCCTCCTATCACATTTTCCACAACAAACAACAAAAAAATTCATTAATATTCATTCAGTTACAGAAACCTAAAACCGCATACTCAAAAAAGAAGCATGAATTTGAACTGATACACATAATTCGTTTCTAGATCTAATAATTTCACATGATTCGAACACAGCGTTATACAGAATTCGTGAAATTCAGAAACACGAAGTTAATAAATCAGCGAAAATCATTTTAAACAGTTGCATATATTTTCAAACTTGAAAATTCAAATCTCGAAAAAAATAAAATCAAATACGCTGTATCTCACTCTATATCTCGATGCGACGGTTGCGATCGATGTTGCGAGGCTTGAAATCCATTCGGTGCATTGTTCATCTTCCTATCACATTCTCCACAACAAATTCCAACAAAAAAAATCAGTAATATTCATTGAATTATAGAAATCTAAAACTCCGAAGAATAAAAAACAGCCTATCACAGTTCATCGCAGTATTTAACTTAATTTCTAGATCCATTAATTTCACATGATTCGAATCGAACATAGCGTTATACAGAATACACTAAACTCGAACGGTTGCATTTGCATATATGAACGAGTTGAAAATTGGAATCTAGAATTTGTTATATATGAAAGAAATAAATAACACACGGTGTTTCTGAATCGGAAAAAGTGAAGTAACCTGGAATAAACGTGAGGAGGAGGGAAGACGGAGATGGAGGAGAGATCGGAGGCTTTGTTAATCTTCATTTTCATTTCGGATAGCTTTCAGAGAGAGTAAAGAAGAAGAAGAGTTGAAAACAAGCGGGAATGGAACGGGAATTTAAACGGAGGGTGTTTGTTATGGGTTTAACGATTTTAAACCGGAGATATGGGTCGGATCTCGGATCCACTATTTCTTTGAGAGAAAAAGGTCATGCAATGCAATGGCACTTACGTTTAATTTGATAGTTTTTTTTTTTAAAACTGTTACTGTATATGATGAGTTTGGTTACTATATTTTGTCACTGTATAACAATTATTTTACAATGTAGATTATTTACTTTAATCATATTTTTTAATTAATTAATATATAAATATAAATGTTAATGTGTAAGATATTGTTCGATTTGTTTCAATGATATTTTTAAAATATTAAATTTTTATAATTTTTTATCATCATAAATAGTCAAAATTGTGTGATGTGTGCATAGTAAAAAATTAATTGAAACCGTGTTATGATTTTGCTCCATAGTTAAATCCGTGTTATGATTTTGTCATCTATTAATTTGATGCTTATGATAAGTTTTAGCATGCTACTATTTTGTGATATGCAAATGCCTGGTAGCTTTAGAGTGTGTCTGGATGAGGTAATTGAGAAATTTTAAAGAATTTAGAATTCTAGGTAATTCAAATGATTCAATTAAATTGCTTTTATTCCTAAATATTATTGTTTGGATGGAGAAATAAAAAAAATATTGTCATAACTTTCGGGCAACTTTTATAAATTTTAATTTTTTGGGCCAAATTTGAAAATTGAAATTAGGGGTCAATTTGTAAATTTCAAAAAAATTGAGGGGTCATTTTGCAATTTTTTGAAAATTTATTGGGGTCAAATTGAAAATTTTGGAAAACTTAAGGACCAAAATGCAAAATTTGAAAAATTATAACAATGAAGAATTTTGAAATTCTTAACTTTTAGGTGTCATTTGAAATTCTTTAAATTTAACTTGAACAAAATACTTCATAAATTTCAATCATTTTGAAAATTCTTCAAATTATTATTCAAACAATAGAATTCACTTCAAAGTATTTGAATTCCCTCAAAACATTACATTCTCGCAAAACATTCCCTCATCCAAACACACTTTTAGGAGATTGATGAGGTGATTTTGTATGTAATTTGGTTGGTGTTTGAGACTTTTATTTTAGAATAGGTAAGCTCCCCGTCAAAAAAGATTTTTAATTAGCAGCTCTTGAGTTGTAGCAATGCAATGGTTTGTGTGTCATGTATTACGAAGTGTTGAGTATATGACAGGTGTATATGATTAGATGGATGTAGTTGCTACTATGTATTAAACTAGTGTTTTACCCGTGCCCTTGCACGGGGTTACGTTTAATTGCGATGTTCGTCAATTGGTCAATCAATATCGCCAAACAATAGAAATATTTTTTCTGGACGGTCACAAAATAGATCAAATGAAATGTGACACAAACATTAAATCAAAGAGGTTGAAAAAAAATAAACATTTAGATTCATTCAGACAAACAAAATCATTCAATCACATACAATTAAGAAAAAAAATTGTATGAAGAAGAATTACAAAGAGCCAAACGCAAGGAACAAAGCTCTATACCATCAATTTATCAGTGAATAAACATATCTTACACAATTCATTTATCATCCATTTACAAACAAAACATTTGTGGCAAAAACAATAACACAATTTTTTTTAAAGAATGAAATGAAAGTTCAAAAACACAAAATGAATAAACCTTTGTTCCACAAACATGTCATTACATAAGTAAGTTCAAAAACACATAATGTCTTGACATAGACAATAGTGAACAAAAATTTCAAACAAAATTCTAAAACAAATCCACAAAAAGATTGATGGATTACAATATATAACAACAAATAATCAAAATAAGGGTAACAACTTTTGACACCAATTCGAATGAAAGACAATCAAAGAGTATCAACTGGAATACATCGAGGCAATTGATCAATGGTGAAAATAAGTACACCACCCCCTTTTCAAATTCCTTGTTCTAACAAAACGTTGCCATCCTTTTCTCAAAATTCAAGTTCAACAAGAACAATTATTGTAGTATTTGAATAAATTTTAGGAGATATATTTTATGGTGTAAGTATTTTAAAAATTAAGTGATATAAGCTATAGCTTTGAAATTGTTTTATTGATTTAAAAAAAGGAATTTTAGATATACTGCTATTAGCACCACAGTTTTAGGAATGCATCCCCTCTTCTACCATCCAGAATTGGGCCAAACCCAATCTACCCAAATAACCACAGCGGGTCTCTCTTCTTTCCCTCATTTCCATTCTGAAACCCAAAATTACATACGTTGTCCTTCTCTTCATCCTCACCGACTAACTTTCCACGACATGCACCGTCGAAATCGGCGCCGGTTGGCCAAAAAAGCATCATATTCTTCATCTCGTCGACTGTCTCTATCATTCTATCTGGACAAAATTACGAACAACTCCGACCTCCTTTCATCAGTCGAGCCCCTTCTGTCACTTATTCTGCAAAACCCAAAGAAAGTAATAGTAGATATGCTGATTTTCCCAACTAAACTCAAACATAATAGCAACACTCTAAACAACCGAACCATAATTCCAAATTAACCAAAAATATAAACTCAGAGGCATATTCAGAGTCCTCACTTCGATCCACGATTTTTTCATTGTGGTGGGTTTTGTAAAATTAGCTTTGTTTTCTTCAATTGATTTTAGTTGTGTACGGAATTTGTAACGTTTATGTGTCTCAAACTTGCAGAATTTATTGCTCTTTCATTTTATTCATGTCTAAGCCTACCTTCAAGACACAACATCCACTGGGTACTCTTTTCTATATATAATTTATTAAAATATAAGTTATTAGTAATTATCAAGTTTATTTCTTAGTTTGCGATTTTATTTGGTATCTGAACCTTATGATTGTTTGGATTTGAAGTCTATTCTTTTTTGTTGAAGACTCATATTATTTAGAAAAAAAAGACAGTTTTATATTCATTTATTTATATAATTGAAAATATTGGGACTCTTCAATGATGAGCATTAACTTTGATCTATAATAATGATAATGATATCGATAACGATAAGCAAACCTGCAATTGGTCTGGGTTGATGCAAATTATGAAATCATCAACGCCCAAACATCCCTTAGCTAATGTGTGTATTATCTTTTGATCTTTGAGTACCCCTTGTTCATGGGACTTAGGTTAGAAAATATATTTTATCAGCATGTTTTTCTTATGGTGTAATGTAATGTAATTTTTCTTACGTTGTAATGTAATAGATAGATAGAATGGTAGATGTTTGCGTTGTAAAAATGTTTGATTTGTGGGGTTGTGCTCTGAGTTTCTGCTGCAGTGGTAGGCCTGTTGGTAGTTTTATTTTTCTGTGTTGTTTCTTGAATTAGGGGTGAGTTTGGTAGTTTGTGGTTGAGTAAGGTCATTTGATTGACACACATCCTAATGCTATTTCTCTGCTAATTTTCAATTTGTTGTGCCTATTTGTTTGCTCTTATAACTCACACTCTAACACTTGTAATGTATTTGCTTGATTTTTCCCCCCTAATTTAATATGCTCATATTAGGTCTCAAATTGGGAAAAATAGACTAATTTTTGATTGTTCTTTTAATCTGTTTGAGGATTTCGGATTTTGTTCTTTTTCCCTTTCATGCTGCGATTTTAGTAATGGCAAGCCTGCTATCCATTTTTGTTCTTATTTTTTGTAGAGATCTTTTTTACTTGGCTTGTGATTTTGGTGTTTGTAGCTTTGTATTACCTTGGCTTGTGATTTTGGCGTTTGTAGCTCTGTATTTAAAACAAGTTGCATCTAAATAAACTAAAGTTCTTATCATATAAGTGCTTATTTTGCAAATCATGTCACAAGTTTCTGAGAAATAATGAACTTTGTATTTATAATTTGTTAATTTTTAATGCTAAATTTAGAGACTGAAAAAATATTATTTATAATTGGCACCCAAGCACTTAAAAAAGAAAATCAAGAGCAACTTGATTAGTGTAAAAAGTATTAAGTGCCTCGGGTAAGTTTCAAGTATGATGGTGAAGTCAAAATGTAAAAATATATGTAGTTAGTCTCCAAAATATAGAAATATACATATTAGTCTATCTTTCTTTTATAGAATTCACATGTATTAGAATGTGGGATAATCTATGAAGTATGGTATATTTGTAAAGTTAAGTAATGTTGCCGCTATATTGGAACATGTGAGTAACTTGAACATGTATGATCTGTCAGTGCTGCAAAACTCTTATTGATTTTGCTTTTTTTAAAAGTTTGTCAATACATTGTTTTGCCTTTGGCTTTGTATTGCTTTCATCACACTTTTTTTCCTTCACTTTGAGTTTATTTTCTCTACTTCAGCTTTTAATTCTCGCAAGAGTCTGACAGAAGGCTGGTTTCTTTTGATCAGGTGGTTAGGACTCAAGCTGGCTGCAGAAGCACACTTTTGAGCTTTGTTAGTGTGGCAAAGCTAGAGGTACCAACTTTTCCCTTTACAACACTAATTCCAAATTTGGTCGTTGTTTCCTTTGACCTATGACTCAAATTCTGATTTACTTGTTCAAACTTCTCACGAAACCACATACATATTTAATTTAAATTAAAATTATTTAATTGGACTTATCTTTTGAATTTGTTTTTCGTTTAATACAATTGTAACCAACATAGTCTCTTGTTATGCTCAAAGGTTTTCAAATGATGGTTATGGAGAATACTTGCCAGTGAAACACATGACTTATAAACATGATTAACCATTATATTAAAAGTGTGAACCTGAATTCCATTGTATGCCTTTTGGACTCCTTATATTTTCCTTACATATAACGATTAAATGAATACAAATAATAATATTAACAATAATAATATAGGAATAAATTACAGAAACAAAAATTAGTAAGAGGACACATGTTTATTTGTTGAAGAAATAATTTTATTATAGACACATGCTTAGTAACATCGGTAAAATTATAATTTCTGGAGACATCTTATGGATGACATTGGTAAAATTATAAATTCTGAGCACATTTTATGGATGATTGATGCGGCTTTCTTAAGCTACACAAATCTGCAGATCATGTTCTTGTCGACATGCCTGCTTGGCTGCTATCCAATCGCTTTGAGGAATTGTCACCTACACAAATTTGCAAATCTGATGAAGGAATTGTCTGACGAGGACTTGTTTACATGCTTGTTTGCTGCTGTCCATAACACACATTATCACTGTAAGTAAAAAAAAGGAAAACAATTGTGCACAACAGGATATAATTTTTTTTCCACTTAATAATATATGCAAACACACACACAACACACACACTCACACACACATTTAGCCATGTTACTCTGTTTTGTACTAAGAATGTTGTGAATGAAGAGAGACTCTGCATAAGACAATAAAGGGTTAAAAGTATAATTATAAATATAATTGTTAGGGGTAAAATAGATGTAGCTGGCAATTTAGATGAGATGGTAGACTCTTAGGTGAGGTTTGGTTATGTGGGGGAGGAAACCAGTTGAAAAAAAAGAGAGAAATGAGAAAACTATCACCAAGAGAGTTAACAGTACCTGTCCAAGAAAAAGGAGTCAAGAGTTATACCTTAAACTTGTCTATTTGGAGAATATCTATCATTTGCTTTCATATTAAGGGATTCCAACTGGAAAAAAAATGAAGAGGATAATAGAAAATTTATGAGCACCATGAAAAGATGTATCCCTAAAATTTGATGAATACCCATGAATATGTGAAAATCATTAAAATGAAGATGTTAAATATGCAGTTGGCAGTAGTAAACAATCTCACCATAAGTTTTGTGAAACTAAAATTCAAATTTTCTTCCCCACACTAACTTGGTGAAATATTCTAATTATTGTGTTCTTTTGACATGCCTTCATGCTGCATTCTGCTGGCGTGGTTCCTCCTTCAAGAATTCGTTGAGTTGACTGTGGAAACCTATGGATGGAGACATAGAAGAGGCAAAAAGTTGCATAATGGAGAATGACATAAAGAAGTTCATGTACTTGTATTTATACCGTAAAGAAGAATAAAAAAGAATGCATACCAATGAGATAAGTTGTTAGTTGTATCACATAATATTTGACCTGCATCATCAATTGTAGAGTATGAAAATGCATAATACAGCATAACATGAAGTGAAAAGAAGCATAGATTTGCTTGCAAAATGTGATGGCATGGCAAGGCAAGGCAAGACTCTTGCCTTTAAATACTACTTGAGGGAAGAGAAAGAGCCTTGGAGATAAAGAAAGGTCCTTGGAGCGTGAGAGAGAGAAAGAGCCTTGGAGAGAAAGAAAGACCCTGCACTGCACTGGAACCTGCTCTGCCTTTATTTTTTCTTCCTAATATAACCATTGAAAAGACAAGCAAAATAAGGAGAAAAGCGAATTTGGCTGGAAGGGGAAAGAACAGTAAAATCTGAAGCTTCTCCATTGTAAGATTTATAGATACTTTGCATGTGATCTTTGAGAAAATGATAGTGTAGGATTTTTACTAGGGATAATATGTATTTAACTGTAATTTGGGCGAGATCCGGTTTACCTCCCTGTAAAAAAAAGTTTAAATTTAATATGAAGATTTTCCACAAAACACCTCTGTAATATAAAGATTCTACACAAAACACCTCTGAACTCATCCAGACGCTAATGCGGCACGCCACTGTGTAATTATTTTAATTTTATTTTTTTAAAAAACCCGACACGTGTGTAATGGACACTGACGTGGCACATCACTGTGTAATTATTTTTATTTTTTTTAAAACCTGACATGTGTGTAATGGGTTAAAAAATTAATTTTAAAAAGATAAAAAAAACTGAAAATTAATTTTCAAAAATTTAAAAATAAGAAAAAAAAATTGGATTTATTTTCAAAAAATAAAAAAATTCAGAAAAAAATTAATATTTTTTTAGCAAAACATTCAAAAATTAGCTTATTTTATTTTTTTCGAATATTTTTAAAATTTTAATTTAATTTGGATTTTTTTAAAATTTTTCAAAAGTTTCAAAATAGTAAGTTTAGGAATTTTTTTATTTTTTATATAATTTATTGG
>Ga0315915_1007439_pt1 | contig 13092 bp, 13 predicted proteins | sample MpolbnodulesMG_FD_207738 | JGI IMG/M metagenome (GOLD analysis project Ga0315915, IMG submission 207738) | Medicago polymorpha root nodule microbial communities from Los Angeles, California, United States - branched nodules | ecosystem: Host-associated > Plants > Roots > Nodule | place: USA... | reverse complement strand
CCTAAATCTTTTCAATACGGGGTAGTTCGAACTTTTTCCCCCTTTTCTAAAAAAAATTAAATGTTCAGTCGTGAAATAAATTAGTGAGTCAAACGCTAATCAAATAGCCTTGATCTCCGAAAAATGACGCGACAATGCCCTAGATAATCAAGGAGATGATAGAAATTCTCCCAAAGCTCCAAAATTGTCTTTCTCTTGAACTGCCATAGTTCTGAACAAGAAATTATGAATGAGTAAGGCTAGTATTTATAGTGGAGATTTCTAGCTGGTTTTGGGCTAAAGTGTGGGCAAAACCCACAAAAGCGAATAAAATTAACCATGCGCCTCTCGCATTTGAGATGCTCGGGGCGTATATAGCATGCTCTAGGCGCATATATGCAATTCTGCATATGCCCTTCGTGCATGCTATATGCCCTAGGCGCATATATAATTTTTTCCACGCCCTAGGCGCATGGCTTTGCCTTCTTGGGCCCAGTTTCTCCGATTTTCGTCGTTTTTAGGTCTTCGTCTTCAACTAACTTGCCTCAGAACTTGGGAACATAATTCCTCCCTATGTAAAGCCTCCTGAGGACTCTTGAATCTTCATTATTGGTCTTCCCAAAGTCTTGGCAATTCTTCAGATGTTCTTGATTTGCCGATTTGCATGATTTCTTCGTGAATTACTTCAAAAACCCCCTAAAATTGCTATGTTTCGGGAAAACTAGAATTAAAGACTCAAATATAGAAAACATTACAAAAGTCCCAAAATCATAGGCAATAATTCTAATACTCCTCCTATTTGCTTCTAAAACCTACTGAAAATTGTCTGTCAAATATAGTAAGGACATCGACATGATCCGGAGGGTCCTGCACTATTGCTTTAGGCGAAGGTGTTACTGTTTGTGTTTTCTGCATGGTAATTACATCAGAATGTTAAACTGTTGTAGCAGCTACCGAAATTGTCTGTTGCACTAGCGGTGTTATTATTTCCACTTCTTCTGTATCACATGCCAACTGTTCATGTTACTTCTAAGTATCTTGTGCGACCTGAATAATACGAGTTGGTGATTCATTGTGTGCATTCGCTGTTGTGAATGCTAGAACAATAGCTTGTAGTGCTGCTTACTTTGGTGCTTCAAATGCTCTAGAAGAGCCAATACCTGATGGGTTTTCCTTAGTAGGCACGCAACCAAGTTTGGTAAGTGATACTTTCTACTTTTCCTTGACAATATTTTCTTTAGCTTCATTAATGTCCTTCCGGGGATACAACCATCGACAAGATGAAACATTATGACCAATATTTTGACAATGGGTACAAAAGTCGGGAAGCCATTCGTATGCCACCTCCACATTAAAAGAAAAGCCCTCTCTCTCCACCATAATTTCATGAAAAAGCTTTTTAGATAAATCCATGTCAACTAGTACTCGTGCATAGTGACCAAAAATACGTTTGGGTGTTGCATTATCAATGAGCAGCGGCGTGCCAACTGCACTTGCGATTTCTCGTAAAGTCTGTTCCATCCAATATTCCTGAGGTAATTCTATTAATCTAATCCACACATGTGCATGAGTATTTCTCTGCTTATGCATATTGAAATCCTTTTTCCACTCAAAAAGTCGTAAAACCCCCGACTTCAGATTAATAGTTCCCCTTGCCCATACAACACGTAAATCAATTTCAGAAGTAAAGGAAAATTCAAAATATTTGTTACCTAAAGACAACATAGTCCATGATCATGTTGTCTTCCATTGCTTCTGAAGCCTCTGCTAGATATCCTTCGTTGTATAAGGTTTATCACCCTTATTTAACACTAGTTTTCCACGTAGGTTCCTCTTGCAAACTTCAATTCCTTTTTCATATGTCGCCTATGATATTTTGATACAAACCGCCTCACCTCAGTGGATGGCTGAGGTAAATTGTCATTCGTAGAAGCATGAGTTGTGCAATTAAAGCATGTGCGAAAGAGACATGCCTTGTTGCAATTGCGTGAGTGGGAGAGAGTTGTGCATGTTCGGTGTGGGATAGAACAACGAGGGAAGCGATCTATGCCTACCAATCAAACATCATGGAGTAGTCTGTACAGTGATCAGAAGGTGAAATTAAGGGTGAAATCACGGCTAGGAAGGATGGAAACAGGGAAGAAGATAATCAAACCCTAGAACATCAAACCCTAGTAGAGCCGTCTTTTTTCAATCTATATAAACTTTGAAACAATAGAAATTACTCAAAATTAGTTTATTTATTTTGAACCTGTCTAACTAAAGGTTTCAATTTGACTTATCATGATGACATGATTTTTCTTGATTAATTCTTTTATGGTTTAATTATTTTTCATTTACAATATGATATTTTTGAATTTTTTTTGTCCCTACAAATTTTTCCTGCACATACAGTTCCTCAAGGTTTTTAAAAATTATCAATTTTTTTAATTATCCTTAAACATTTAAATTTTTAAATAATATTTAGATATAAATTAGATTTAAAAAGATGATTAATAATACATTTTTCTCAAGAAGATAATTAATATTAATACTAGAAGATGATATTAAATGTACTTAACATTTAAATTTTATTTGAATAGAAATGTACTATAGCCCAAAATTAGTATATTTATTTTGAACCTGTCTAACTAAAGGTTTCCATCTGACTTATCAAGATTACATAATATTTTATATATTAATTCTTTTACGGTTTAATTATTTTTCATTTACAATATGATATTTTTGAAAAAAATTTGTCCCTACAAATTTTTCCTGCACAAATAGTCCCTCAAAGTTTTTAATATAAATAAAATTTAATTATCCTTAAACATTTAAATTTTGAAATAATTTTTTGAAGAAATATTTTGATTGTTCGAGATAAATTTTTAAATATTTTTTAATTATCAATAATTTTTTAATTATCCTTCACAAAAATTTAGAATTTTTTTAACCTTGAAAAGTTCGAGATTAAAGTAACAAAAATCTTAACTTTGAAATCTAGTTTTTTTAAAATAAACTTCTCTGTAGAGCATAACATCTCACAATTTTTTTATTTAATTTATCAAACCAACCATTATATTGAAGGTTGTATTATATAAATAACACCTATGTATTTTAACATCAAACTATAATTATTTTCTACATTATCAATGGATGTATGGTTTAACTTGTGTTGACAAAAAAAAATTGTTTCCTTATCAGAAAGCTTATGTGCAATTTATTAAGTTAGATTAGATAGATATTGAAGATAAGAATGATACACCCGAACATATGATATTTTGGCTATGTTTTTGAGACATTTTAATAAGCCTTTAAATAAAATCTAGAAGAGTTTTTCATGGTTTTGATGGACATTTTGTTTATTTATTTATTTAAGTCGTTGTATTGTTTTTTCTTCCCTTACTAGTTAACTTTATAGGTGTTTTGAGTTATTTTTCTTAAATCGTGTAATTCAGCAAGTAATACATCACATAGAAGTTATGGAAGACAAGGAATGAAGATCAACGAGGGTTTGGAAGGCTTTGAGGATAACACAAGTTGGGGAAATATTTGTCTAAAGTCTAAAGAACATGTTGGAGAAGGAAAACGCTCAAATAACAGGAGAAAAACACAACATTTTTCCACACCTAGACAGTGAATCCACACGCCCCACGCAAGACCCCAGTCACATTGCTCCAAGAGCGGATTCTTCCCTGCAGCTGACCATGCTCCCTGCACATGTCCCACTTTCCCCGCGCATGTTGGGCGTGAAAAAATAGTTTTTCTGCTGGTTTTTCAACTGCATGTTGGAGGAGAAAGCCCAAAATTGTAATACAAACCCAGTTGGAAATATACATTTATAAAGAGCTCCTTTCACATAGGATATATATATTAAGAAATTGGCAGTCCAAAGGTAAGGAAATCTACCAAAGCATCAAAGATGAATCTCAAACCTCATCTTATAGTATGTTTTATTTTTCTTTGGCTATGTATTTTGATAGCATGAATAGCTAAACACATTTTCATTAGGGTTGTAAGATGAACCTCTATTTATTTGTTGGAATTTATTAGAGCAATTTCTTTATTTAGTTATAATCTGAGTTATATTTAATTGTTATATGTTTCATTCTAAATGCATTGACGAAGTAGAAATTGACGCCCCTAGAATTTGCACTAACGGTAGGTTATGGGTTATATATTGACATCGAGATTTGATAGGAAACAGTACATGTTAATGTTGCTTAAGAAACTTTAATTTATTCTACAATGCTTAAACTCGCGTTATTTATTTTTGTAAGTTGACGATATAAAAGATAAGGGTTTAAAAGACTTTGCAACAGAGCAAGTTTACATGTTTTGGTTGCAGAAAAGTAAGCAGCAATTAGGATTCTTCGAATCCCCTCTGTATATATATTGTTGGATAATAAGTAATAGTATGTTGCGTTTATTTATCTTAGGTAGACTATACAAGTGATGAGTTCGTTCGGACGTTACTAACCTAATTTGGTCTATCCCTCCGATGGCTAACTGCACATGCTGATCGTACAATGATCCTTACGTGCGGGGTCTTGCTAATTCAAAGGTAATTGAAAGATAAACTTAAATTGGCTTTCCAGTATTTCCCAAAAAATATGAAGGTGAAGGTTCCCTTAGGTTTGCCCATCTATGAATCTTATGACACTTATATCACACTCTCTTTATGCTTTCTTAGTAGTTCTACAAACGGGCAACCCTAATCTACATATACCTTACTAAGGGTTTCAAGAGAATGGTTCTATTCGGTTACAACTTATATCGGACAGCTTGGTACTTGTTTCCCTAATTACTAACCAGTTAATTCCTAGGTTTGGTATGGAACCACCCGACTCAATGGGCGTCAATCTCTAAGTACCTACGTCTAGGGTCAACAATTATTCCAATATGTTTGGCTAGTTAATAATCACTTAATTCCTATACAGGTAGTGATAGGATTATTAAGCCCTATCACAACCTAAGTACCTAATCTAGGGTTGCACCTATCACAGAAATAAACTACTTCATAATAAAACTTAGGTTTAAATGCTCAATTGGTCCCTTAACTTGATTTCAAGTATCGGTTTGGTCCCATAAATAATAAAAGGTCTGTTTAGATCCCTTAACTTTATTTAAAGTATCAGTTTGGTCCTTTCTGTTAATTTAATTCAAAAAAACGTTAAGTTTAGGGACCAAACTTATACTAATTAAATAAGCCAAGGGACCAAACTAATAATAATTGAATAAGTTAAGGGACCAAAATTTAACATTTTTTTGCATTAAATTAACAGAAGGGACCAAACCGATACTTGAAATAAAGTTAAGGGACCTAAACAGACCTTTTATTACTTATGGGACCAAACCAATACTTGAAATCAAGTTAAGGGACCAATTGAGCATTTAAGCCTAAAACTTAATAGCGAACAAAAGAATAAATAAATAAAATAAACAACATATTATATTAAATAAATATCCAACAAAAATATACAGAGGTTCATCTTAAAACTCTAACCTAAAAAGATTTAGTTACACAAGGTACCTAAAAACAAATTACTAAAGATAAAAACATACCCTAGAAAATCAAGGAGAAGATAGAAACTCTCCTGAAACTCCAAAGTTGCCTTCCTATTAAATTGCCACAGTTCTGAACGAGAAATTTTGAATGAGGAAGGCTGGTATTTATAGTGAGAGTTTCTACCTGGGTTTGGGCTAAAAGTGCGGGCTTTACCCAAAACGAAAGAAGGAAAAGACAGTTGCGCCCCAACTTTTTGCATGCACGCATAGAAAATGCACGAGGTGCATGAAATTGCACCCCAATGCATGCCCTAGGAGCATGGGAAATGCCCTAGGCGCATGGTTTGGAAAATCATGCCCTAGGCATTTTTCTCATGCCCTAGGCGTATTCTGTCTTCAAATAACTTGCCTCGGTACTTTGCGAATAGAATTCCTCCCATTTGTAAGTCTTCTGAGGCCTCTTGAATCTTTATTCTTGTTTCTTGAATCTTCACTATTCTTCAGATGTTCTTGATTTACCGATTTGCATGATTTCTTCGTGAATTACTTCAAAAACCCCCTAAAACGGGAAAAGTAAAATTACAAACTCAAATATAGAAAACATTACAAAATTCCCAAAATCATAGGCAATCGTTCTAATACTCCTCCTTTTTGCTGCTAAATCCTACTAAAAATAACTAAAAAAATGCTAAGAATAACGTAAGATGACCTGTCATCACAACCCCAAATTTAAATGTCGCTTGTCCTTAAGTAACGAAAGAAAAACATAATTTATTCTTTGCATTTTTTCAGAATAAACATACCTTTCTGGGAGTTGTGTTTAAGAATCATTCATCAAATTTATAGTAGAGTAGCAACTAACTTACCACTATACATTCAAGAAGGTCTGGCTTGGTGAAAGGAACATATATTCTCAGCCATACTCTTTTCTATGATACACGTATTGAAATTCTAGCGTACTTGTTTTAATATGTTCTGTAAGATGTTTCAACGTTTGCGATGTTTCGATTAATGTTCCAACATCATAGCGTCAACATAAATAAAAACAAGAAAATAAATGGCAAGAAAGTAAAAGACACAATGAGTTGGTTGACCTAGTTCGGTGACAAACACACCTACTCTGGGGGCTACCAAGCCAGGAAGGAAATCCACTAGTGTAGTCCTTATTCAAAAGCTCTCAGCAAACTCCTCGTTTACACTTTATGACCTAGGACCTACCCGTCTAGACTTCAACCTATGAACTCCTAGATCTGAGATCCCATCTCACTATCCTAATGGTCAATCACAACCCCTGTGACCTATCAGACCTAAACACAAACTCAAATGGTGAAGTTACCTTCAAACAAACAACTAACACCTTGTTTCACAACTTCGGTGTAGTACACATGAGTATCAAACTCAACACACAATCCTAAACAAGTATCACAAACGATATGAGAAAGGATCACAATAAAGGTTCTAAACTTGCATCATAAACGATACAAGAGTAGAGCACATGTAGACTCAAAACCCTAAAAATCACTTTTTAGTATGACGGCTCGAATGGTCAATTAGGTCTTGAAGTCTCCCTTATATACTGAAGCAACTTGGGCCAAATACTTAGTTGGGCTTCAGAACAAAGCAGATCGGTTCAGCTAATCTGCAAAACAAGAATCAGAAACAGATATGGAAAGTCCTAAAATGTCGGAACATGTTTAGGATCGTTCCAACCAATTACAAATATTTCCTAAAATATAAATACTACTTTAGAAATATTCCACAATTGATTATATTAAGATATGCGTGTTGCTTGGTCAAGAAGATAAGGAAATATTGTTTCCTTAAACGATGAAGGGTGCGCGTACAAATAGGCATGAACCCAGGCACACTGAACCGTGCCAGGATGTTGAAACATCATATCCAACATCTTACAGAGATGCCTAACCACATGTTGGAACATTGGTTCCAACAACACAAACAAGGATATTTGTTTTAGCAACAATGCAGCTAATACAAATACCCAACAATCTCCCCCTTTGGCAAATATTTGACTAAAACAAATTAAGGCCAAATACAAAGAATATAGAGGGATACAGAAAACAACCATTTCTCCAAGAGCATGAACACATACCTATGAAGAATCAGCTAACACACACAATCTAAAGGGATACCTTAGATCCACTTCCTCAATTCATCATGAACACATATTCAAGAAGAAGGAGTAGCAGGCAGTATCACTAAAGACATGGCAGAAGTGTGCATACAAGAATACCTCACATAATCTTCAATCATAGCTTCAGCTGTAGAGGTATTACAGTTACCAGAGACATGCATCAGCGGATAAGATATTAGCATAGTCTCACAAGAGCAGATGAAAAATAAATTCCTATGCTACAGAGTGGGAAAAATAAATTCCCACACAGATTGGATGTTCCAACAGCCTTTGCACCATCAGACAGGGAAACCTATCACACATAAGCTAGGAATAAAATAAATCTTCCAAGCAATAAAACAGAGAGTAAAGAACTCTCTCAAGAGTAGAGGAAAAATAAATTCCTATGCTACAAACAGGAAACATAAGTTCCCATACACATTGGATGTTCCTACATCCTTCAAAACTTCAGACAGGAGTACCTACCACACATAGAGGCAAGGAAAAAATAAATTTCTCATACCTATAAAGTATTGTCACCAACCAACCATAGAAGCACGGGAAAAATAAATTCCCACACTTACAAGTGACAGACATGGTTTTCTACAGAGTATTGTCACCAACCACAAATAGAACCAAGGGAAAAATAAATTCCCATACTTACAAGTGACAGACATGGATGTCTAAACATCTGACTCAACATCCTGTCAACCAGCTTGAACTAGCACAAACACACATAAGAGTATCACTCCCCCTGAATATATGAACATATAAGTGACTACTTAGCTTACAGGAATATTCCAGTACTCCCCCTGAATACATGCATATGAAAGATACAAAATATCTAATGCATTGATAAAAGAATACTTCAGGTTCTGATTCAACAAAATTTTCAAGGAATATTCACCAACTTGCAGACCTAAGCTAGCAGACCTATCAAGGTCACACATAATCACCTAGACTTTTAAAAGGACAATTAAAAGTTACACAAATAAATTCCCATACTTACAATAGAGAGATGTTGCAAGATTAGTTCCAACATCTACACAAGTCTTCACAGACATATTCCAACAATCTCATGAACATCAGCAAGGAACATGTACAAAATAAAATTACTGAGAACAGATTCTCATATCAACATTAAGACACCAAGATGTTGCAACATGAGTGCCAACATCTACACATAACCTGAAATAGTTGCCAAAATAAATGCAACAACAGAAAATACAAGCATACATAAATAGGTGCAATGTAACACACATCAGCACACATCCAAATAGCATTTTTCTCCCCCTTTTTAGCCACAAAATATGCCAACACAACAGGTAGAGGACTTCAGGAGTACTTCATAGCATGTATACCCCACAAATCAAAGACGTGCAAAAAGAGAAAATTGATAGCACGTCTCACAACACATATGATCAAGCCTCCTCATGCAGGCAAATTCTCAACTTGCCTCTTAGTTTTTCAAATTGTTTAACATCTAAGGCCTTGGTGAAAATGTCTGCCAGTTGCACCTCTGTGTCAACATGCTCAAGTGTCACAACCTTTTCTTCAACAAGATCTCTGATGAAATGATGTCGAATATCAACGTGCTTTGTTCTACAATGATGAATAGGGATTTGGAAATATTGATAGCACTTAGGTTGTCACAGTATATGGTTAGAACATCTTGTTCAACATTATACTCCTTCAGTATCTGCTTCATCCAAACAAGTTGAGAACAACTACTTCGGGTTGCTATGTATTCAGCTTCAGTAGTGGATAGAGACACACAATTATGTTTCTTACTAAACCAGGAAATTAGATTATTTCCAAGAAAGAAATATCCTCCAGAGGTACTTTTTCTGTCATCAGCACTTCCTGCCCAGTTAGCATCACAGTACCCCATCAGCTTAGAGTCTTCACTATATGAGTATAAGATCCCATAATCACTAGTGTTATTGATGTACTTCAGTATCCTCTTCACTTGAGTAAGATGACTCATCTTTGGTTCAGCTTGATACCTTGCACACACACCTACAACAAAAGTTATATCTGGTCTGCTTACAGTAAGATATAATAAAATTCCAATCATGCTTATGTACATGCTTTGATCAACAGATATACCACTTTCATCTTTTGTCAGCTTCAAGTGAGTTGCAGCTGGAGTTCTCTTATGACCACCATTATCCAAGCCAAATTTCTTCACAATGTTTTTGGCATATTTACTCTAGGAAATGAAGATTGTATCTTCCGTTTGTTTAACTTGAAGTCCAAGAAAATAGGTCAACTCACCAACTAAGCTCATCTCAAACTCAGACTGCATTTGCTGAATGAAATGTTGAACCATCTTGTTCGACATCCCACCAAAAACAATGTCATCAACATATATCTGGGAAATCATCAGTCTTCCATTATCATCTTTTACAAACAAGGTCTTGTCTGTTCCTCATTTTTTGTATGCTTAATTAACAAGAAACTGAGTGAGTCTCTCATACCAAGCCCTAGGTGCCTGCTTTAATCCATACAGAGCTTTCTTCAATCTGTAGACATGATTGGGAAAGCTAGGATTAACAAATCCTTTTGGTTGCTCAAAATAGACTTCTTCATTTAAGTACTCATTCAGAAAGGCACTCTTTACATCCATTTGGAACAACTTAAACTTGAGTATACATGATACACCTAATAGTAATCTTATAGATTCATACTTAGCAACAGGTGCAAAAGTCTCATCAAAATCAGACCTTCTATTTGAGTATAGCCTTGAGCTACTAATCTTGCCTTGTTTCTGGTTACAATACCATGTTCATCAGACTTGTTCTTAAATATCCACTTGGTACCTATCACACTCATCACTTCAGATCTTGGAACTAAATCCCACACTTCACTCCTTTTGAATTGATTCAGTTCTTCTTGCATTGCTTCAATCCAGAACTCATCAGTCAGGGCTTCTTTGACATTCTTTGGTTCAATCTTGGACACAAAACAGGAGTTGGCAATGACTCCAACTGATCTTCTCGTTGTGATTCCTTGATTAGGATTCCAATGATTAGGTCTTGAGGATGATTCTTTTGAATTCTAATAGAGAGACCTTTAGTAGAGGACATCTGATGTTACTCAGCTTCTATGATTTCTTCTTTCTCAGGTTCATATTCATTCATCTGAATAGGTGCATTTGTTTCCTGAACAGATGTTCCAACATCAGCATCAACATCAGGAACTTTTAATTTAGGCACATCATCTATCACAACATTAATAGATTTCATCACAGTTTCAGATTTAGAACTAAATTCTCTATAAGCTCTGTTGTTTGTGGAGTAACCAAGAAAAATTCCTTCATCACTCTAAGAATCCATCTTCCTTCTGTAATCTCTATCAGACAAAATGTAGCACTTGCTACCAAACACATGGAAATATTTGACAGTAGATTTTCTTCCCTTCCATAATTCATAGAGGGTTGTTGTGGTTCCAGTTCTTAAGGTTACCTTGTTGTGAGTATGACATGTTGTGTTCATAGCTTCAGCCCAGAAACGATAAGATAAGTGTTTAGCATGAAGCATGACTCTGGCAGATTCTTGGAGAGTCCTATTCTTTCTTTCTACAACACCATTTTGCTGGGGTGTTATAGGTGATAAGAATTCATGTTTAATTCCCTCAGCTGAGCAATATTCGTCAAACTTAGCATTTTCAAATTCAGTTCCATGATCACTCCTAATTCTTACAATGCCACAGCCATTTTCTCTTTGCAGTTGTGTACACAATTCTTTAAACACATCAAAAGTGTCTGATTTTTCTCTAATAAAATTCACCCAAGTGAACCTTGAGAAATCATCAACAACAACAAGACCATACTTTTTCCACCAATGCTCTCAACTTGCATAGGTCCCATCAGATCCATGTGCAGAAGTTCAAGGACTTTAGAGGTTGCTTGATGTTCCAACCTTGGATGGGACATCCTTGTTTGTTTGCTAATCTGACATTCACCACATATGTTGCCTTCAACAATCTTTAGATCAGGTAGTCCTCTGATAGCTTCTGAAGATAAGGCTTTCTTCATCCCATTCAGATGTAGATGACCCAACCTTTGATGCCATAACTTGATCTCTTCTTATTTGCTCAAAAGACAGGTTGGGATAAATGCCTCTTCCTGAGATACCTAAAGATATCAATTGTCCTTGGACCTTGTGCCTCTCATTAGTACTTCTCCTTTCTCATCTGAAATCTGACATTCAGGCTTGGTGAATTTTACTTGTAGTCCTAGATCACACAGGTGACTTATGCTAATTAATTGGGCAGTTAATCCTTTAACTAGCAACACATCATCAAGTCTTGGTAAACCCTGTTTGATCAGGTTACCAATTCCCACAAATTTTCCTTTAGCTCCATCACCAAAACTCACATAGCTAGTTGCATAAGGTCTCACATCTTCTAGATATTTATCTACCCCGGTCATATGTCTTAAACAACCACTACCAAAGTATCAGTCCTCTTTAGAAGATGCTCTTAGAGATGTGTGAGCAATTAACCCTGTATTAAAACTTCTGAAGGTCCATCTTTTCTTATAGGGTTTCTGCTGAAATTGCTTTGACTCACCATGCAGCTTGAAGCAGTCAGGTCTAATATGACCCTTCCCTTTACAATGATCACACACCCAAGAATCTGATTTCTTCTTGGTCTGATGTTCCTTCGAATGTTTAAGCATTTTCTTGCTCCTTGTTGAATCTGCGGTCATCATTCCAATCTGTTTCCTCATATACTCAAGTTGAGAGTTTAATTTTGATAACTCATCATTGAGTTCTGAGATATGAGCTAGATTATCAAACCTTTCATCATGCAATTGAACAATCTCCTTTACCTGTTCCTCAACCTTTTGGGTTAATTCAGCATTTTTAGCAATCAGGTCATAGTAGGACATAGCAAGCTCATCATATGACATCTCATCTTCAGAAGACTCAGTGTTTGACATAATTCTATCTGTCAAGGCAGAGACATGATTAGCAAATTCAGCTTTCACCTCTTCATCAGAGTCATCCCCATCTGACCATGAGACAACTAAACTTTTCTTCTGTTTTTTTAGAAAAGTAGCACATTCTATTCTGATATTCTCATATCCTTCACATTCATGACATTGAACACCTTTGTATTCAGAGTTCTTCTCATCAGACCTTACCATCTTCTATTTACTTGGTTGATCGTCAATGTTGGGTCTGACGTTCTAACCATTTGACTTAGACCTTCTATCAAACTGTTTGAAGATCTTCTTGAACTATCCTCCAAGTAGTACCAGAGACTCTGTCATATCTTCATCATCTTCTTGATTTACTTCTGACCCATCAGGCTCTACACTAGATGCAAAAGCAATCCCCTTGCCCTTCTTATCATTCTTGTTTGTTGGAACAAGGGTGTTTCACAAGTCACCTATTGAGTTTTGACAATAACAAGGTATTAAAAATAATCAATTGGATATGCTAAACAATTTGTTCAAGTGTGCAGGATCCATAATCAAAGTACTA
>Ga0315915_1007438_pt1 | contig 13093 bp, 5 predicted proteins | sample MpolbnodulesMG_FD_207738 | JGI IMG/M metagenome (GOLD analysis project Ga0315915, IMG submission 207738) | Medicago polymorpha root nodule microbial communities from Los Angeles, California, United States - branched nodules | ecosystem: Host-associated > Plants > Roots > Nodule | place: USA... | reverse complement strand
GAAGTATATCCGAAATGCATGATTAAGAAAATATTATTGTAGAAAACTTGATAATAATAAACTCAAATATGATAATCATGCTATAACCAAATATTCAATTTCAAGCCAAATAAAAATCGAAACTTTGTATGATCAAAAATATTATTGTAGAAAACTTAACAACAATAAACTCAAATATGGTAATCATGCTATAACCAAATATTCAATTTTAAATCAAATGAAAATTGAATCTTTATATACAAAAAAAAATATTCATGCTATAATTGATTCACAAATTTAAACTGAATGATTCTTTAAACAAAATAATGAATAACTCTAGACTCAACTATTTCCTAAATAAGGAAATATACTTTATGTTTATAAATAAACAAACAAAACTAGAATTATTATTTCTCAAACTTTAAAGAACCAAATTCTTGCCTTATGTACAAAAAAAAATGTTCATAATATTTTGAGATTCATTATTAAAAGGCAACAAATATATCATAAATATATTTTAATCTTTATTTGCCTACTTCTCAAAATAAACTTTATGTACAAAACCTTCGTGAATCAAAATTAATCTCAAAATAGAAATTAGACTGCAAGATATGATAATGATATTTGAAAATTATATTAACCAAAAAATTTGATTTAAATCGAATTCCAAAATTAAAATAAAATTCAAATCCAAACTATAACAAGATCATATCCAAACATAATTGGTCGAACATAAATATAACCCAAAAATTATTGCTTTTAAAATAAATTACGGTGTCAAATTTAAATTCTAATACAATCTTTATTTGCTAAAACCAAAATTTGTATTAGAATTCAGATATTCATGCACAGAAAGACACACAACCTTGAAACAAGTTTTCTACATGATTTAAACAACACAAAAAATTGTACCAAGAGTATCTCCATTATTCAACTTGAAACAAGACAAAGCCATTAATGGGATAATAAAACCACCAAATAAAAATTGATGACACCATAACAAAGCCATTTTTTTTTTAAAGACAATCATGAGCTTTAAAAAAAAAGTTCCAATTGATGAAATTATTTTAAAAAAACCAAATATCATGGCAATAACCACAGGAAGCGGAAAAACTAAATTATGTAGCAATTTGATGAAATAATTTTGACAAATTAACAATCACCATGACAAATAATTGCATCATGGATCCATGATTCCAGAATTTTCCATGGCAGGAACATTATATATATAAAGATATAACCAAAAAATCAATTAATCATGGATCATAATTATGCTCTGTAACTGATTCAAGCAAAGGTCCAAATTAAAACTTAAGGGTTCATGAATATATTAGAAAAATATTAAGGAGTATCAGGAAGAAAGAAAAAAAACAAGATTTACATGCATAGGGCTTATAGCATCACGGTTTTATCCCTCAAAAACAAAAAAAGCATCACGGTTTTAAACTTCTTAATAGCTACGGCAATATATATATATATATATATATATATATATATATATATATATATATATATATATATAATCATCGATTAATAAAACAACAATCATCGTCAAAAAATATATCAGCCAAAACAATTAAAACCCTAAACCAATTTTGGATCGATGATGGATGTGTATATCAACCGATCATGAAAAAAAAAAAGACTCAATAGATCAAACATAAAGACCGCTCTGATACCACTTGTTGGAAATTTAGGTCTAAATAAAAACAGATTTCATAAAGTACGTTCAATAATTATGAATCAATAGCGGAAGCAAACAAAACATTGAACATGATTATGATCGGCGGATCTACGACATGTTTGATTTATCAAGAATATCAAGAAATAGGGTATTAGGAATACCTAGATGAAGCTTTGATGACAGTCCTCTCAACAACAACGATAAACAGAGAGAGGAGATGATCATATGAAACACACTAAAATAGGGTTAGCGGCGGCTGATTTGGTTCTTCCTCAACCGGTACCTTTATGCCTCAAGTTCTCTTCAGATGGGGAGAAGAGAGAGTTTTGCCGTGTACGGTGTATTGGGGACCATAGCCTCTTTTATATTGGATGACCATCAGGTTTCCCATTATTCCGTTAATGGGCCATCCGGACATTCACTCATTGAGTCCATATCAACTAATTAAACATTTAATAACTAATATAATTATTATTATGATATTTGCCCACATAATGATATTGGAATATAATTAAATAATAAAATATTCCAACATATTTTCCTTCAAATTGGCTTCGAAGGATTTTTTTGGTAGTAAATTTATTGTCTTTTTTTACCTTGTAGTGCCGCTGCTGACAGAAAATTCTCTGTGCTGCTGCTGCAGTGTAGTCTATTGAATTCCGTGTAGTGTATCAACTCAAACATGGATAATAGATTGTTTTGCGGCCGATCGTATATAAAATTCATTGAATTGGTTTGAATTTCTTTGGATATTGAATTGGTTAGCTTAACCGTAAAGTTGTCATTTCAAAAACAACTCTAATGAAACCACCATTTTCTTGTGTTTCTAGTACCTTGATGTTCACGGATCAATCACCACTGAAGATTTAATTGAGAAACAATGATTGATAAATATTGATTGCAAGAAAATCAACGACTTCAAAAGATATACTCTTTTTGAGCAAAATGGATCTTACTTGTATAGTAACAATTTTCGTGATGGAATGTCATATACTCAGGAGTGAAAGCATGAATGGATGCATATAGTGTATCTACACTTAATGCAGTCAAAAAATGTGTTCCAAAGGGTGATAAAAACCTATGAAAATGTGTTTTATGTGGTGTAGACCACCGGCCAAAAACACTGACTTAGTTTGGATTATATAATCCAAACTCCTCCCTTAGGCTTTCGAATTATATAATCCGAATTTATTCGATAATGAGGTTAAAATGAGAGAAACCTTGTACTTTATGTAGGGTGAGGGTATATTGGGATTATATAATCTTAAGATGTTCAGGACAGGATTTTTTCCTATGGTCCACATTACACCGACAATTTCTTTGGTCCAGGATGCCCAGATACCTCTATAAATAGGTGTTCCTTTTTTCATAACCAGTAACCCACACCAAAAAATAACATGGAAAACTCTGTTTTTCATCCAAACACCTAGCAAGCTACAGTTTACTACAACAGGGGAAACCACCCCATCAGTTTAGGATTCGCACTGATGTCACCTTCTCCGGGTTGAAAGGTCGGCTGGATCAAATCAACCGCCAACTCAACTACAGAGACCCACTGAGGGTGGACGGTGTTGAGTATCGACGTCCATCGACTGACTCAGCTGGAAGTGTGCGGTTTAGCCGGATGAAGCTCATGAACAACGACGACGTGAGAACCATATTCGCGATCTTTAATGAGTACAGTACTAGAGGACTGATCGAGTTGGACGCTTGTTGGTCAGATCTGTTGAACAAATTCAGAAAAAGTTTGATCCGACCAATGAACTACGAAGAGATCAGGGCACTCTTGGACGCACATGAAGACATTAGTTTAGATGATTCGTAATCTACTATGTTTTATTTTATTACGTGTTTTATGTTGTTCTTATTACGTGTTTATGTTGCCGAATTATGTTTTATCAATGTTTGTTGTATGTTGTTGAATTAAGTTTTTTTTTTAAAAAAACTTAAATTAAATTGTTTTATTATGTTTCGAATTATATATATATATACACCGAAGATCTTCGGCTAACCGAAGATTTTAATAATGCCAGCAAAAAACTATTCCCTTAACCTTGCGCTACATATGAGAATTTTCAATAATAGATTGATATATTCTTTAAACTTTTATCATGTTTTACTTTACGCTAAAAAAAATTCATTTAAACACATGGATTGAATTAATAGTGTAAGGTCATTCATTAAACACATTCTTATAGGGTGTAAGTGCAACTCAGATTATATAATCCTAACTCATTCAACGTAGAATTCTTTTTTGTGATCCACATTGCACCGACAGTTTATGTGGTCCACAACCCCTAGATACCTCTATAAATAAGTGTTTATGCTTTCATTACCAATAAAACACACAAACAAACCAAGAAAACCATGGAAAATTTAATCATTGTGCTGAAGATATTTCTCACGCGGTCGCAAATAGATAGCTCTCTATTTGACTGCGTGATAAAGATCTTCAGCATGTTGTCAGAAATATATAGATAGGTAGATACAAAGCATGATGAAGTTTTGAATTTGAACTTGATCTAGTTGCAGATCTACTCCCGAAGAGGTTCTTATGAACTTGGTCCAGTTGGCCTACCAATTGAAATATGTCAGTTAGCAGGCCGCAGGATCAAGTTCAAAAGCACCTCTCCGAACACCATCCTAAAAGATTGTGTGGTTTTAAGTTGTTTACTAATGCTTTTATGCCTTTTTTAAAATAAAATAAAAAATCTATGTCACCCACCATGAAAACCCTCTGGAAAAACATATTCTGGTGCTATTTCGATTATATAATCCGAAATAGTCCTAGACAGTTTCAAATTATATTATCCAAATACACTCAGTTTTTTTTTATGGTGCATTAAGGTTTGGACGGTCGGTGGAGTTTAATGAATTTTTGGATGGTTAGACTGTGGAAAACGTTTTACTTGACTTTACTTATGACCTAGGACTTGTTTTAGACTATAAATAGGCTTGCATCTTCAACAAATTCCTTCATTCTTTACTTCACCACTTTTTTAGTTTTTTAGGAGTGTTTGTGGTGTCATGGTCATTGCTGACCGTTCATATAATCCATGCAATTACTTTGCAGCTTATATGAGGATTATACAACGGTCGGTAGAGACCGTTGATAAAACAATTAAGAGGCATAGTCATTGTTTTATCTAATTAAAGGTTATGTACTTTGCTCTGAAAAATTAACTTATATGAATAAGGACAATTTTGATATGAAAAGGATGGCCATAGAAGGGTGTGGTGTAACTTTGGGGAGGAGTAGGGGTGAGAAAAAGAGAAGGGACGAAAGAAGGAACCAATGAATGGCAAAAGAAGAAAAACACAATCCCCCATCACATGTACCTAATTCTGTGTTTCATTACATAAAGATGTAGTAATGGTAAGGAGGAACGGAGAAGAAATCTGAATAAAAAAAAAACTAATGAATAAAATAGTGTAAAATGTTGTAGAGACCAGATTATGTGGGACATTGACTAGATGTCCTCATCTTTATAACTATGACATTTGCATTGAAAAACTTTTCTAAAACCAATGGCATATGCACTAAAACCTTAAACAAGCAGTGATAATATATTCATCTACAAAATATCTCATCACGAACAATGTACTATACTTTAGGGGGGATTAAAGTAATTTTAATGTAAACATTAACAGCGTGGACAACGGTGTGCAACTTCTAAAAAAGTCGATAAAAATACAAATAAGCTAACACTGATCCTACATTGTATTTGTCTATCTGAATAAAAAAAAACGGATGCAGGAGCGCATACAAAACATGGAATAATTGATACAGTCTTCTCCCAAAAACTCAGGAGCCATTCGAATCCCCTATTTTTCATTACAGTTTAAAGAATATCTTTCGTTAAATATTCTCTATCGAAAGTCGAAACACTGAAATTTATGACGTGCCAACAAATCCATCCCTAGTTGGAAACAGATCACTAGCATTATGCTCCAAATCGCATCCCAAAACTTAATCAATTAGGCACTGCAGTAAACAAAAAAATGTTACATTTGTGACCAAGATAAAACCTGTTATTATAAAGCATCACACTTGTGAAAAATATTAATGAAATCATCATTTTCTGCTTCAATTTCATGTCTCTGTTTAAGTATTATATGCAAACACTGTATTTGCAGTTCTGATAAACTTTGTACATCTACTTAAACTATTAAGACCATAAACTACGAAGAAAAAGTATCTTACTGTATGTGGAGGTGTCAATTTGTTCAGGAAGCTCCTTTATATCAACCTCAAACCTAGATTGCACCTGAAAATAAAGTTAAGCTATTTATTAATAAAAGCATTATTGGCCAAAAAGGGTCCTATAATTTCAATGAAAATGAGAAGAAAAAAAAATTAAGTTACTAACTAACCTGATTAAGAACTTCAGAGTCACCAGCAGAAGACACAAAGGTAATCGCAAGCCCCTTGGTGCCAAATCTACCAGCTCTACCCACCTACACGTTCAGATGTTGATGAGCATATAAAGATAGAAGGGAAAAAAGTCTTTTACAAGGAGGTAGCAGGTAAGCATACCATAACTACAAGCCAAAAACATATTTAAACTCAATTGTTATAAAATTGTTCAATCAAGCACTTACCCTGTGAAGATAGGTATCAGCAGAATCAGGCATGTCATAGTTGATGACTATATTAACACGCTCAATATCAATCCCCCTCCCTACTAAATCTGTTGCCACGAGAATTCTTTGCTTCCCCTCTTTGAAGCCCTTGTATCGCTTCAATCTGAAACAGACATGTCATCATGGAAAAATATTAAGAATGCAACTTGAAAAGAGAAAAAATTACTGAACTTTATTCGTACGAGGACACAACTATCATAGATTCTCGTAATTTTTCACCAAAATAAAAAATCTATTGGTTTTTACCCTAAAAAAAACAACTTGTACAACCTTAACAAAATAGAAAGAAAAAAAAAGAAAAAAAAAAAAACAAGTTGTACAATTAAGAGAAAATAAATCTATGCTAATAAAAGAAATAAAAGATATTCCTATAATCATAGTTATCAATGGCAGGGGAATGGTGCATGGTAACTTTTCTCGATGAATCTGCTAATAAAAGAAATAAGAGATCTTTCTAAAATCATATTAATCAATGGTAGAGTAGTAGTGGCTGGTAACTATGCTCAATGGAGTCTAACTAGTTTCTCTGGTTTGTTGGCTTGTCAGAACTAAAGTGGGGCTTGGACAGGCCACATGTCCGATTACTGGCTCAACTAGCCATCTTAGTATAGTAAGACTGATTTATATGCATTAAAATAAATTAGAACAGTGGTCAACCCATTATAAATTGTTGGTTTCAGTTGATGTGCCACAATCCACAATTGATACTTTTCAAACAGTAAATGGATATCTATCCTTCCCAGTTTGCAAGTAAGATCTTGAAACTTCTGGAAGGGTTGTAACCTTTAGGTTTAACAAAATAGATAACCATATCCAGTCCGATCCCACCATTATAATTGAAGGTCACCACTATACCTTCTAAGCTGGAAGTAGTGAACAGACTTGATAAGCAAAGAGACGAATAACAGATAAGATTAGGACCAACCTACTTAAAGCACAAGATCAAGCAAGCCACTATGCAAACATGCCCAGGAGGGAGGTTAACTTACAGGAAGGTGATTGGATTTATAAAGCTACAACCATAAAAAATAAAGTCACCAATGCAGAGACCTAATCGGACATTAAGCCCATCTTATTATCAACCCTACAAAATTCAGCAGTGAACCGTGAAGTGGCTTATAAACTGGAGCTACCGGTTGAGATGGAGGCTAGTGTGGTGAATGTAAAAATGTTGGATCAGGATATAACTGAGATCCAAAGAAGGTAGAAAAAGTCGAACAGTTTCATAAACACTAGTCTTTTCCTAGAGAAATAACATAAATAAAATACAAAACAAATACAACCAAAAACACATAGGAAGTTTATATGTAGATTCACCAAAATTGAAATTGAAGGCGGAGTCTGGTTATTTAGCACAAAATATGGTTTAAGGTTGATTAAATAACCGGCAGTAAGGATTACATCTCCCCATAATTTTAAAGAGGCATTAGCTTGAAGTAACAAGCTACGAATCACATCAAGAAAATGTCAGTGTTTTCTTTGTGCAAACTGTTCTGTTGTGGAATGAATGGACAGCTCGATTGATGAATATTCACATACATTATAGAGCAGTGCTATGTGGTGCGAACCACCCATGTGCGAAATTCAAGGAAAGCTTAAATTAAAGCACTTATTAAATAATAGTGTAACTCCCATTTTTTAATAGAAAGATAATAGTGTAACTCCCTTTTGCCGAAAGACACGGGATGGTTGAAGTTAAAATTATTTTAAATAAAAATTAATGATACAACACAAGGACATCTACCAAAATACATGGGATGTGGTTACTTGTTCGTCGAAATTCGTTTCAAGATTTTTCGCACCACTAAGCATTACTCTACATTATTTTATAACTCCTTAAAATATAATAGAGATTTCTCAATGCTAGAGTGAGTAACACACTCAACAAGAGCATCTACCTATACATGATAATTTGATAAGAACAATTAACAAGCGGAATTATAACTAGCATCAACTTTTAAAGTTCAAAGAATCGAAGAATGCAATGAAGCCTAGGATATAATGAACTTTAATTGTACTTGGAAAGCGCAACATTTATCATCAAAAGGTTTCAATCTAGAGTCCTAGAATAATAGTTTTCTCAATGACAATTGCTGCCAAGGTAGTCAGGAACGAGTCCCAGCTCGTAGGATCGTCCGTTCCTACGTGCTTTCCACAGCCAAGCGTGCTCCGTTCTTGCTTCGGGTCGTTTCTGGGCGATTTGCAGGAGCGAGTTCCTGTACAGGAACGTAAGAGAAAAATGAGCTGGCCTCATCTAAATTTGTTTGGGCTTACGAACCAGGTCGGGTCGGAATCAAAACCCAGTTCCATATATACAGGTTTTGCCCCAGTTCCTTCATTCTTTCTCTTCCCCTTCACGAAAAAACCCTGCCAAAAATGGCCGCCGTGTTTCCTTTCTTCATTCTTCCGTTCTCAGCTTCAAAACGGCCGTCGTCGTTGCTTTTCTCACTCCTCCGAGCTTGAAAACAACCTTAACAAAGAACGACCATGTCTATGCTTCACGAACGACAGCCGCGTTCCCTTTTCCGGCAAAGTTCTCACCGTCGTTCACTCTCTTCCCTCACCTAAACCCGTTTTCCTTTTCTCCTCCATAACCATAACTCTGTTTTCGTTTTTTTCCTCCCTTAATTCTGTTTTCACATAACCTTTTGTAATGGCTTCAACATGGCATTATGTTGTTTCTGTTGAAGGAGGAACAAGAAGAAAGGTGAAGTGTAAATTCTGTGGGTGTTCTTTTATGGGAGGTGCATATAGAGCAAGGATGTTAAGAGCCAGAATTCTCACGCGTTTTTCTCTCTCCACCGCGCCAGAATGGTACCAAAATCATTAGGGATGCCGGAGCGGTGAGCGCGCAGAGGAAGATCTTGAAATCGTGGAAGCGGCGCTTTCCCTCGTGTTGGTTTCTACGTTCTCGATCCGGTTTTCACATATTGACCCGACTGACCCGGAATTTGACCCATCTTTATTGCATGACGGATACATTGAATTTACACTTTTTTGGGACTCGGTGGGTTTTAGGTGAGGAATTACTCCTTAACTTGAATTTCTCATCCTTTTTTGGGACTCGCTTTTATTTTATTTTTGTTTCAAGGTTTTTTGTTTTCGACAAAAAGGTTTTTTTTTTTAATTTATTCCCTTTTCCCAATCAAAGGTAATCAATCCATCTTTACAATTATCATTCCGTGGTGCAAATTAATAAAAAGATTCTATTATTTATGTTTAGAAGTCTCACCTTTATGATTTTTTTTTGTTACTAACTCATGTTTGTGATTAAATCAACAAAAAAATTATGTTAGGGTTATTTTTCTTTGTTATTCCTATAATTTTGTGTATTTGGTGGGATCTTACGATCCGTGTTACGATCCTACGATTTACGCTTTTTCAATACCCAAACGATCTTTGGTGGAATCCCGAGTTTGACACCCATGATATAGAGTGAGGCATCATTTAGTTGGAACTGGTAGAGATGTTCAACCATGTCTAATGGTTCCTCTGGATGTCAAGAATGCTATGCAATTTCTGATTTGGTTGGAACTAATAGATAGGGAACTAGCAGAGATGAAGAGGGAATTGGCAGGAGATAATAAACTTATTTTGAAAGTTATGATTTAGTAAGTTATTTTGTTCTTGTATTGTATTATAATTATTATGTAGTTTTTAATTTTGTAAGCTACTGTTTTTAATGGTGATTGATTTTTAAGTTGTTTTGTTCTTGTATTATAATTTTTATTTTATTTTTGTGTGTGTATGTGAAGTTACAACTTTACCCTTGAGTGGGTTCTTACGAACCGTGTTATGTTCCCCGACTTTACGTCCCTTCACCAGCCGATCGAACCTACGTAGAAACTCGTTCCTGACTACATTGATTGCTGCAAGTGCATGACACCAATGTAAAAAATGCAATCTCTTATTTAATACTATAGGTAATTAGATCAGCTTTCAAAACTGTCCAAGAGATAATCTTGCATAATATGATGCACAAATAGTCAATATTTCGGTTTTAACATGTTTACCAGTGCTAAAAATATAGTAACAGGCAACCATGTCCTGTTTAACAGACATCCGGCAAATAAAACACATACCAGGAACAAAACACCTAAGAACGTTACAATGCTATCAAATCCTAAATCAGCTTAAAGCATTGAGAATACATAACACTACGCATATATGGCATTAATTTCAAAAGAACTTATAAATACCTTTCTTCCTGTGACATTCCAGAATGTATGCATATTGATGGGAAGTTACACTCAACAAGCAACTTGTTTAATTCTGCTGCTCTGCTAACACTTTTGACAAAAATAACAACTTGGTTGAAGTCAAGAGCATCAAGAAGATCATTCAGCTTACGATTCTTCTCTGGCTCTTGTAATTTAATGTAGTGCTGAAAAGGGTGCAAGTAAATATTAGTAGATAAAAAGATATCAACAACAACGGGAATAAATAAAGCCCACAAAACGCACCTGAACAAGACCATGAAGAGTCAATTTGGCCTCATCATCAACATAAATTTCCATGGGCTGGAGGAAAAGGATTATGAATGAGAATATAAAGATAACATACATTAAAAAAATAAAAACTCAGTTATTTTGGTATATAAAACATTTTATTTGCAAATTAATACAAAGAAGGATCAAAAAGTCAAAACTTATCACAAATATGACCACACAAAATCAACAAAATGCATTAAAACAAAAAAAAAATTGATGACATTCAACAAAAATGGGAATGATGCGAGACTGAAATAACATGAGACATATTATTTAGCACTTAATACAGAAAAAGGATCAAAGAGTCAAAACGTATCACAAATATTACCACACAAAATCAACAAAATGGATTTTAACAACAAAAAATTGAAGACATTCAAAAAATATGGCAAAATGCATTTAAACAAAAAAAAAATTGATGATTTTCAAAAAATATGGCAATAGTCATGTGAAAATAACAGGAGTTTTAACAATAAGAGGAATGACAAAACAGCTCTTGCATATACGGTCCAAAAACCACCACATAAATACTACTCTGTTCTCAAATATAAGCAAGAAAAATTCATATTTGGTAGTCTAAAAAATATAAGGAAAACCTAACTAACTTCGCCTTATTAAATGCTCTCAATAATATTTAATCCCATAAAAAATTAAATGAAAATGAAGGGTAATTATAGAAATGCAATCATATTTTTTAATACATCAAGAAAATTACATGAGGTCAACTACTATTCTTAATATGTGTGCAGTTAGTTAGTTTTCCTTATAATTGAGACCAGTGGGAGTAGAATATTACATCTTGCATGAATTTCTTGCAAACAGGTCGGATTTCCTTGCTGAGTGTAGCCGAGAACATCATCACTTGTTTATCATGGGGAGTCAATTTGAAAATCTCTTGCACATCTTTTCTCATGTCTGCAAAGGTCAAATGGCAGATATATTAAGAAATAAGAAAAGCAGAATTTTATAAGAAATCGCATATGCACACTTGGCAAAACACGCAAATTAAGAAGACAAGGAGGAAGAAAATGACCGAGTGATTCCAGCATCTTGTCACACTCATCAAGTATAAAATGCCTCACATTCTTCAAACCAAGGTCCTTATCTCTAGTCAGGGCAAGAATCCTCCCAGGTGTTCCAACAACAATGTGTGGGCACTCATTCTTGAGCAAATCTTTGTGAACCTTGATGTTGACACCACCATAGAAAACAGCAACTTTTATATCTGGAAGATATGTGCTGAACCTCTCAACTTCATGGCAAATCTGGATAAATAAAGCATTTGCTAAGTATGCACATATAAATATATATGCTCGGATAGTGTGTATTGGAAACAAAGGTAGTTCGAGATTAGCAACTAGCAACCATATTGCTTTTGCAAAACATTCGAGATATATTACATTCAAATTAATGCAAAAATACCTGATAAGCCAGTTCTCTCGTGTGGCAAAGAACAAGTGCTGCAACCTGACCAGGAACAGGATCAATTTGCTGAAGTGTTGACAGAACAAAAACAGCAGTCTTTCCCATCCCAGATTTTGCTTGGCAAATGACGTCCATTCCTAAAATTGCTTGGGGGATGCATTCGTGTTGCACTAATGAAGAAGCAAAGAAAATTGTAGTGGACGAATCCTCAGTAAGTATATATGATCTGCCAGATCCTTTTAATGTAAAGGTTTACCAACCAATTTTTGTGATGTATTCATAATATGCTAGTAGTGATTACCTGATTAATTGAAAAAGAAAAAAAAAACAGGATTAGAGAATAGTGAATAACCATGATAATAATAATGATGATGATGATGATGATGATGATGATGAAACAAAACATAGATAGATGAGAACAATGAAAATTAACAAGCAACAAAACATGTGTTCGGTCATAGGTGAAAATATGAAATTCATCTTCATCTTCACTGTAATAATAATAATTTTGTAGAGGAGTTGTGATAAAAGGACAAAATTATACAATGATCAATAAGCCACCCCCCAAGAAGTAAAAGAGACAGCTTTAGGAAATCACTGAAAAATTAGTCAGAGGAACTTGACTATTAGGGACAATGTCTGTTATCTAAAGTTTATTCTAGAAGACAGAATAGGGAGCTAGGGAACTAATGATTGTATGAGAATTTATATACAGATGAAAGGGAAAGAGAAGAGTTATTTAGTAAATTGTTGGTCAAATACCTCCCTAGGTCCTTTAAGTTTCACGTTTGTTTCAGATAGGTCATTTAAGTTTCTAAGGTTTCAAATAGGTCCTTTAAGTTTCGAGTTTGTTTCAGATAGGTTCTTTCTA
>Ga0315915_1007437_pt1 | contig 13093 bp, 10 predicted proteins | sample MpolbnodulesMG_FD_207738 | JGI IMG/M metagenome (GOLD analysis project Ga0315915, IMG submission 207738) | Medicago polymorpha root nodule microbial communities from Los Angeles, California, United States - branched nodules | ecosystem: Host-associated > Plants > Roots > Nodule | place: USA... | reverse complement strand
GCCTTTTTGTTTGGTATGTACTGTATAATTACTTAAAAACTCTTTAAATTAATAATTATTAATTTATCGATAAATTAATAACTCTCTAAATTAATAAATTTCTCATGTCCTGAAATTATTAATTTATAGAGTTTATACTGTAACTCTCTATTTATTTCTTTTTCTCTCATGGTATTATTCAAGTGTTTTATGGTCAGTCACTCAACCAAATATTTTTCATTAATATATAGTCCTCTAAAAATCCTTTAGAGCTAGGTTGGCTTCTTTTTCTATTTAAACACCACTCATCTAATTCAATGTCTCACTGATCTCTGGAAATTACATAGAGAAGCAAAATGGGTGCTCTTGATTACCTCTCCAACTTTTGTACTACTGTAAGTGTAACCAACTCCACCATTAAGAGGGCCAAGCGCAAAGCAATGCAGGTAATACTATAACAACTTATTTTATTGTAGCTATCATATAGTATATCCTTACTTGTTTAGTACTCTCTAAGAGTATATTTTTTATATAATTTCAGACGGTTGAGATAAAAGTGAGAATGGACTGTGATGGTTGTGAAAGAAGAGTCAGAAATGCAGTGACTTCATTAAAAGGTTAATTAATTAGTGTATACATACATACATACATACTAATATAGTTAGTTTACAATTCGTGCTAACTCCCTTCCATTAATTGATCATGTATAGGTGTGAAATCTGTGGAGGTGAACAGAAAGCAAAGCAGGGTGATAGTAAGTGGTTATGTTGATCCAAACAAGGTGTTAAAGAGAATAAAAAGCACTGGGAAAGTAAGAGCTCAATTTTGGCCTTATGTTGAACAGCAACTTGTGTACTATCCTTATGCATATGGAGCCTATGACAAAAGGGCACCGTCTGGATTTGTTAGAAACGTTGTGCAGGCTGCCCCTATGGCCTCCTCATCCAATCATCAAGAAGAGATACTTGTTTCCCTTTTTAACGATGACAATGTAAATGCATGTTCCATCATGTAATCTATCTAGCTAATTAATAATATTGTAATGTAATCAATTATCATATCCAAAATATAATCAATCCACCTAGCTAATTGACATAATAATTGATAATGAATCAAAATAAACTAACTTCTTTACAAATATATATCATCGATAATCATATGAAGTTGTCATATTATGTTAAAGGTATGTCGTGGCATACAATACAACAATATTTAGTGTTGATTCATCTTTTAATGAAAACCTATCTGATATAAATATGGTTCTCTCATTTTATTTTCTAATCAATTTATTAAAGTATCATTTTTTTTTTACATTCTTACCATTCAGATGCGGGTATATATGTACTAAGTTATAGATTTTTTTAATTTCAAATTAAGAATATTTTTGTCTCCAAAGGTTAACCATGTAGTTAAAGGATTGAGACGTTTAAAAGGCTTAAGAAAGACATTCAAGTTCAATCTCTGCTGCTAACTAATTTTTCTCCCTCTAATTTTTCTCTCACTAACAATATACTAACAATTGAGTTTGCTTATATAAAGAAAATCTTATATCAAATAGATATGATCAAGAGTTCAAGATAAGAAGTATTAAGACTTAAGAGCCATTCCCGGGACCAGTAAAACTAATTATTATTCATAGGCCCCGCGGCAAATAAATAATCTTCCACACCAATTGAAAATAACTTAACATCCCTAAATTATGGCTTTACAAATTGCCTTTTTATACATTTCTATTTTTTTTTTATATATATACACATTGCGATTGGAGTGACGTACTCTACTATAGCCCACAACACACAACCCCAAAATTTAGCCTTTACTGCTATTATTATTATTATAAACTATAGGGTAGTAGTGTATTTTGAATGGCGGCAATCTTTACATGAACCCACCATTGGCAAAAGAAAATTGCTCTACTTCCCAAAAAAAAAAACATTCATGTCCAGCTGAATGGACGAAAGTACTCTCGCGTGACTTAAGTCACATTAAGTACATTCAACGTGAGTTAAATCGTGCATATTATAAGTCAATGTGACTTAACTCACGCTTTTTTGGCTGGTAGCGTGACTTAACTCACGCTCTTTAGCTGGTGGTCTGCACCACATAAAACATGTTTTTTGACGGTGGTCAGCTGGTAAAAGGAGATTTTACACGTTTTTTGACTCATTTGACTTACCATGATGGGTAGATACAACCTAGGCATCCATTCCCACTATAAATATGCTTTCAACCTTCACCATTTCTCACACCATCATCTCACACTCTCTCCTCCTCTTCCTTCTATAACAACAATGTTTTTCCATCGTTGGCCTTTCATGGAAAGAGGCCTCTTTGAAAATTTCAGGGATTGTATGAACGGTTAATGAAGATGGCAACGCACTGCAAAGAAGTGTGGTTTGTCTGGGTGTCAAATTGGTTTGTTTGGGTGCAAGGTTGACCATCAAGGTCTCTTTCGCCTTAGACAGGAAACATACCTTACCCCGTCTCCTTCTCCCCCGCCATCTATTTCTCCTTCCCCTTTCATTTCCCCCCTACCTTGCACCACTAGAGGTTTAGCTTTACCCTAAAGGTTTAGCTATACCCCATCACCTCCATCTTCTTCTAAAGCAAATGCAGTTTTACCCCAATCCCCCTTCCCTAGACAAGAAACATACCTTGTTGTAAATGTATCGATATAATAATGAAATGAGATTTTATGTGTATCAATTTTGTTTATATTTGCATTTATTTTGTGATTTTGGCATCTAAAAAGTATAATGTCTTCGAAGACTAAATAAATCCAGCGTGAATTCGAATAAAATTGCGCATTGAATAAATTCGAATAAAGTTGCACAAGTACACAGTCAATTCAAAAAATACACAATTTTATTTAATTTTAATTTCATCTAAGTCACATTACTTTCTCCCTAAATATGTGGTATCAACACAGGGGCGGATCCAGACTTTAGGTACATGTGAAGCTAAAATTTCAAATAAATAATAATGCAAACTAAATGTTTTTTTTAATCGACAAATATAATTCTCATCGAGATTGTGTAAGAAACAAACAAACTCGCAAATCAAATAGTCTAACATACAGTAGTGTCCTAACATACCTCATTGTTTGCACTTATTTGTTTCCACAAGTTTTGGGTCAGATATAACATTTGTAACATAATTCTTAAGTTGAGTGTGCAACGCCACTTCGGGCACATCTATAAAATCATTTGGATAAAACTCAGCCATCCTCAATAATTTGTTCACATCAAAAGCTGCAAATGTATTTGCGGGACTAAGGGAAAAGGGAAAGAGAGAGAGTTATTTACCGAGTCACTTCTTTTCTGTTTTATCAATTATAACCAAAAAAACATGTGGAGCACCTAAGTGGATCCGCCCCTGTATCATCACGATGTTGGGTTTAAATTAAATTGTTGAAAGCTTGCGGAAAATATCGGCATTGAAGTGTCTTATACTTCGGGTAGAGATTTGAAGTGTCCTTTGAAAACTCAATACTCATCCTATATGAAGGGATTCGATGTGATAACCTATAAAGTTGATTCAGTAGAATACATGTATTGTTTTCTTCATTCTTTGACTTTTCAAAGAATCTTCCAAATCTATATCCTAAGTATAAGACACTTCAATGCCGACATAGTTAGCAAACTAACAACAATTAAACTTAAATTCCAATAAAATAAAGACACTACACAATAATGATGCTACCTAAACATAATCTTGTGGCAGAATCAAACTCTTGAGAATATCTTCAGGCAATCTCAGCAACGTAGCTTTCATCTCAATCATCGGGAACATGCGTTCTTGATAATATCCGGAGAACATGCTCCTCACGCAGTCATCGTCTGTTAGCGTTATCTTTTCGGTCTGCAAATAACCGAACGTGAATACTGAATGTCCTCCATCCTCCTTGTGTCTCCGGGGTTGAGTCCTTGATTGTTTCGTTCAGTTGATCCTTCAGATCCTTTAGCGTGACATCGACCCGGACCTTGAACAAATGAAGGTTTCCACCGTTGAAACGTACTTGAGCTTTGAACAAATTGTTCATTGTTTCAGATGTTCATTGTTTCAGATCAACACCATAAGAAATTAAACAATCAATGAAAAACTCGTTCAAACATTTCATCAAACATTTGGAGTGCAAATTATACATAGACCCTAAAACTCATAACTACAACATAAACATGTAAACATCTAAACAATTAAGCAAAGTCATTTACATGTAAACATTGTATCATTTATTTCCAAAAAAATCAAAATTTAAATAAACCCTAAAACTAAAAATATTCTAATTTAAGAGGAAAGATCTAACATATAAACATAAAAGTTAATGGTGTTTGATTATGAAAACTTATTTGTTATTGGAGTGTTGTTGGATTTGAACTTGAAGAAATTAGGGATTTGATTGATTTGAGAGAGTTTTTGGAGATTTGAGATGAGAAATGAGTTGTCTGACCTTTACAAGTACATGCGGCATGAGTTAACTCACGCTAGGATCAGCGTGACTTAACTCACATAACGTGTGTCAACTCACGCTTTGTTTAACATATGCGTGATTTAACTCACGCTGTGGGCATTTTCGAAAGTGCAATTGGGAGTGAGCAAAGCGTGATGGGAGAAGAGCAATTTTCGTAGCAAAAATACATGTTGAATCGAAAGGTTACATTTATTGATTTGTTTTGACAAAAGGCAAATGTACTCCACCATTTTGTGCGTTTTGAATATATGTTTATCTTTATTTTGTTTACCATATTTTGAATATATTATATTTCTTGAATATATGAAGAAGAAAAATTACAAGGGACAAAAGCAAAATGACTTATATTAGAGGGGGTAAAATATTATTAACTCTAAATCTATATATGCCTTTACCTCTCCCTACTTAAGAACATGGCACGATTGTACATCCTGAAGCAATGATGAAACACAGAGCTATATATCCTTCGAGGAAATAGACCCATTGCACAAGTTCTAATTGAATGGGAGCATTTGGATTTGACTGCAACTACTTGGGAACATCAGAGTGATGTGGATGCAACTGCAAGTTGTCCTTTCTTTGTATTCTCATCCTTGTTGTTCCTTCTTTTTTTTCCATATCAGTTCTTATGTTTTTGTTCTCTATGTAAAGGTTAATATTCCTCTTAGTAGTTATACTTTGAGCTGAGCAGTTGGTGATTTATCAATAAAACATTAACCAATATTTTATATTCAATTGTTTGAGTCCTTAAATATGTTTTCAAGGTTTAAGTGTAAAGCAAACAACATACACTAAGTAGTTGTTATGTGAAATCGATTTAAGTGCAAAGCAAACATAACTAGAAAAGAATACTTTATATTCAATTGTTTGAGTCCTTAAATATGTTTTCAAGGTTTTAGTGATCTATATACTAATACAAGAAAGAAGAATATAGGAGTTTTTCTATCACTAGAAAAGTGGTGTTATGTATGAAAGGCCATACAAAAACATATAATAACCCCACATTTCAATATCAACAATATTAGTCTTACGCTCAAGTACAAAATTTATTGCTTGCAAAACAATATGAATGAAAATTTAAATGATTGATATTACAACTTTGCATACAAAAGAACACATGCTTAGTTCATTTGATAGTCTCAGCTAATTTCGACGCAGTATGAATGTCAAAAAACTTATCAATACATATATAATAATAATGAAGATGAATTGGATGATTTGACAATAAACTCCTGGAGAATAACAAAAGCTAGAATGAAAGGGTTACAAAAGAGCAGCATTTTCCTTCAATAACCCTATTGCTCAGACAATTTAGAAACACTTCCTATGCACAATTGATGGTCCAGACTCATCATACTCAGCCTTTGCAATCCACATCTACACACAAAGGAAAGGAAAGATTAATTTAACTCATTAGCAATCATAGATTATGAATACATCTTCGAGCAACATTCAGAAAATCAAATGAATCAAAGAAAAGAACAAACCTGTTGGAAGGTGCTTAGGGATGCCAAGATAGAACCACCAATCCAGACACTGTACTTTCTCTCAGGTGGTGCTACCACCTTGATCTTCATGCTACTGGGTGCTAATGCAGAAATCTCCTTGCTCATTCTATCAGCAATACCAGGAAACATGGTTGTACCTCCTGAAAGGACAATGTTACCATACAGGTCTTTCCTGATGTCAACATCACATTTCATTATGGAGTTGTAAGTGGTCTCATGAATTCCTGCAGCTTCCATTCCCACCATGGATGGTTGGTATAAGACCTCTGGACACCTAAAACGCTCAGCGCCAATAGTGATGACTTGCCCATCAGGCAACTCATAGCTCTTCTCCACTGCAGAGCTGGTCTTGGATGTCTCTAGCTCTTGCTCATAGTCAAGGGCAATGTAAGCCAGTTTTTCCTTCATATCCCTCACAATTTCACGCTCTGCTGAGGTGGTAAAAGAATAACCACGTTCTGTCAGAATTTTCATCATGTAATCAGTGAGGTCACGACCAGCCAAATCAAGACGAAGGATGGCGTGTGGGAGGGCATAACCCTCATAGATAGGGACTGTGTGGCTGACACCATCACCAGAATCCAACACAATACCTGCAAAAATAAGAAAAATAAATCATCATAATTGAAAACAAAACCGGGAAAAAATTATAAATCACATTGAATTCGACTTAGAGAATATAATGAATAGTTATGCCTCTTGGTTGATGACAAAATTGAACAACTCTAAACTTTACTACGACAATAAAGATCTGTTCGTGTAAAAGTATAGGTATATGCCAGCTCACACAAAGTACAAGTTGCCTCATATTGTCAGTCTCAATCTAAAAGCTCCATGGATAAGCTAGCTTATGTTACAAGTGTGCCAATTAAACCCAATCATACGATAATAATATCATGAAATGATTACCGGTTGTACGACCACTGGCGTAGAGTGAAAGAACGGCCTGAATGGCCACATACATAGCAGGGGCATTGAAAGTCTCAAACATGATTTGGGTCATCTTCTCACGATTAGCCTTTGGATTAAGAGGAGCTTCTGTTAAGAGAACTGGATGCTCTTCAGGGGCGACACGAAGCTCATTATAGAAGGTATGATGCCAAATCTTTTCCATGTCATCCCAATTGCTAACAATACCATGCTCAATTGGGTACTTGAGAGTGAGGATACCACGTTTAGATTGTGCCTCATCACCAACATATGCATCTTTTTGGCCCATACCAACCATAACACCAGTATGACGAGGACGACCAACAATGCTGGGAAACACGGCACGCGGTGCATCATCTCCAGCAAAGCCTGCCTGAAAAATGGTATATACCAATGTTAATCTATAATGTTTCATATAAAGCTATTCACCACAAGGCAGAGAAAAGAAAAAAAAAACAAATGAAAATGAAAGAGGCGTAATCTATAATGTTTCATATAGATCTATAATAGATGGTACCTTGACCATTCCTGTTCCATTGTCACAAACAAGAGGTTGAATATCCTCAGCGTCTGCCATCTTCTTCTAGTATGGTTTGTTGATCAGCTGGATAAACAACAAATGTACAATTTTAATTAATTAATAATTTAAGAAATAAAAATGAAAGGATTGCAATGACATGAGATGAAACGCCTATTTTGCTACCCATTGTCCGACACCGACACATGTGATGTGATTACTTTCAATTTTGTCATTTTTTAAAATTATTAACAGTGTCGACGTGTACATGTCAATGTCGGATAAGGTGTATGTGCTTCATAGTCGACGACAAAGAGACATTGAACAAATTAAAATTTAAAAAATAAACTATATCTAGTGTAGGAACAAAAAAGAGTTATGATCTATCTATTTACCAATTTGGTAATCGATTTCATATTTGTATTGTATGGATATATCATAATAGGAACGCTTCTTAATGCAGATGAAAGAAACAAGTAATTGGATAGAGATTAGTTAACGGTGTAAAATGTCAGATCCAACTTCATTCTCTAGAAAGCTAATTAGGTAAATGCAATGCAATTCTAAGAAGTACGAATGCGGACACGAACATCGGCCACGCCATTAGTATTGATACGTTGATACTAGTAGTAATGTAAGAAAATGACATGATTGCAATGCAATCACATGTGTCAATGTAGGACTGGACACCGTACACATCATCGATCAAAAGTGTCAGTGTTGCATAGATACGATTACATTACAATACAATACAATACATGCATGTGGTCATGTTACAATAACAAATTAAAAAGGAGAAATATGTTTGTGTAGGACCATTCGATCAAAAGTGTTTGTGTTATAGAGATACAATTACAATACAATACATGCATACACGTACATAGATTGGGTTGGGAGAATAGAGAATACGGAGAGAGAGAGAAGACGAAATGAAGATAACTAATTCAAATGAAATGTTTATAACAACCATGACAAGAAATTGGGACCGTTGGATTCTCAATCGAAATTTACGGACAATATACTTTCTATCTATCACCCATTCATTCTTTCACTACACACCAATCATTTCACTTTCTAATTTCATTCATTTCTACCAAATTCTTGGAGAAAAATACGCATGTATAGTAATTTTCTATAATGTTAATTTCAGAAAGAAAAAAAAACCAACCACACAAATAAAAGTAGGGTAAATTGCATTTACCTCCCCCGAGTTTTTATTCAAAGACACTCACATCCCCTCTAATTTAGAAAAAACATCAGTCTCCCCTCATTTGTTAACTCTGTTATCACCGTTAACTTTTACAACTTCCTTTTCCAATATCTTTGAAATTATATTCATTCCCTGCACTTTGATTTGCTTCTTGTCTTTCTCCAAAATAGAACAAAATCCATATTTTTCTAATCTTCCTATTTCTTCACAACACAAAATTGCAAAATGGAAAAAATATTTGTAAATTGGGATATAGATCCATAGATCGATTTGTCCAAACAAGATATCTCTTGAGAAAAAAAAAAAAAAAAAAAAGCAGACTAAATAATCGAACCAAACTAAGGTTAAAACATTAATTCTTTTCAAAAAGCACAGTATTAGTATATCCCCCCATAGAAAAACTCTGTTGCTCAGCAAAATACGCAATATACCACTTTTTTTTTTCTTCTTATGAATTATGAATTTGGTAAATTTCAAATCTTTTTCGTTTTTCTCATATGGGTTTCGATCATTCTTTAATGGATCTCGCTCGAATTCCTTATATTTTATTTTATTTTTGTTAAATTTAGTTCAGGAAGGAAGTGTATCCTAACGATAGCAATGATTTCAATGAAGAGAATGACACCAAAGATACTGATATATCTCTTTCAGAAACAACAGAGCCTACGGCGGCGCCGGCAATGAAAGAAGGGTTGTCGGGGATGGACAATCACAACCTCGACGAGTCTCAATTGGTGTTACTAGGATGTTGACGACGGTGTCAGCCTGGAAGAAATCATAGAAAGACAGTCAATGAAGGTGGAGGGACGATGGCAAGAAGGAAACAAAAGTCTTGGTTTTAACAGAAGAATAACGGTGTTAAAGTGAGAGGGGGTTTCTATCATTTGCAAACATAAATAAGGGAGGTAGGTGTCTATTTAAAAACTAGAGGGGACATCAATGTAGTTTAAAGAAACCTCAAGGGAGGTGAGTGCAATTTCCTCTTATTATTTTGAATCTACCAAATAATAGTAATTATATAATTTCTGCAATCTCCTGATGAGGCAATCTTCTGATGCGGATGAAGGAATATAAAGTAATTTGATTTCCTTTCACCAATATAAAGTAAAGGACAAAGATAAACCGGTGCAATATACTACTTCATCTAACATTCACCAAAGGTTAGTTGATCAAATCAGTGAGCTTCCTTCTAGGAATATGACAACAATTGAACAACTCAAACTATAAAATCAAAGCTTCCATTCTTTTACCATAAAAATATATAAATAAAAAGGAAAATATCTAGACAGCCTACCCCAAAACACTCAATTCAAGGTTACAACATTATACCATCTCATTTTTGCCTCTTCTATCCTCATACTACAAAGGAGACAACGAAAATTACTCCACCATTGCATCAGTTGAAACTTCAGCAGCAGGAACATCAGATTTTCTTTTGTTCTTCCCTGTATGCCACAACAAACACCAATTAAAAGTTAACTACGCAGAATATTTTGCAAACAATTTGATGGTTCTTCATAAATTGTCATTCCACAACAAGAAATTCAAAAAATGAGCATTTTAAGAAAAATTGAAAGAAATTTTGTTGGAGAATTACCCCATACGTCTATATTCAAAAAATTTGAACAAGTGCATGTAAATCTATAAATAAACCCTGCTACTATTCGGTTGATAAGGTTTCACTTTCAATTTGATTTTGGTTCATTTTAGTATAAATATGTCTACTAGTTCTACATGTTATGTTGCTGTAGGTAAAAGCCACTACAATCTTAAAAGTGAATATTTGTCTAGTATTAAAAGCTTAATTTAAAATGATTGAAAGATCTAGGAGTATTCCATCCAATGAGAAGCTGAAATCTACTAACTGCTAGTTCACAACAACACAGTGTAGGGAAAACAAAGCAGCAAGAATGCTCTGGTTTGCCTCTCAGTTGGTAGCATGCCATGTGTTATCAATGCATCAACATATAATGCAAAAAGAAAGGGAGAATAAATCTGTTGCAGAGGGTAAATGAGGGGAGGGGGCTGGGGTCAGATGTGTTTTCCATTTTCAGTTTCAGCGTATAGCTTGGGAGTTGGGGTCATACGAGTTTTGCATTAGCAGTAAGCATTAGCTCTTAGTTTCTGCATTTCTTTTGCTTTCTTAGCTAACAACACACTTGAACTTTGTTAATACTTATTGCTCCTAATGTGCAGCCTTATCCACAAACATTAGAATAGGGGAACAAAGGAGGTCGCTAATAGTTGCATCAAATAAGAAACCAACCATCACTCTTGAAGACTAATGGTATATTGATTTTTGACTATCAAAACAAGGATATTGTTTCAATATGCGTGTTATATTAAACTGTTAGTTGGCTATTGTCCAAATTATCATTGACACTTCCCCTCGATCCAAGAATCCTAGATTAATCGTTGTTTTGAAGCGAAAATACATTGTAAATTCCAAGCATACCACTTAAAAAAATAAATCAACTAATAAATTGCCCTATGTAGAGAGCCAGCCACTTGCCCCTTGGCTATATTATGTGATATATAAATGAATGAGTATTAAGAGCCAACTCCAAAATATATTTAAAAGCATATTCATTTTGAAAAATGGTTCACAATTTTTTAGTAATGCCTTATCAACAACAATTGATAAGCCTCCGCCACAAACATTATATTATTGTGGAATCTTACTATCCATGCTACATTACAATTCAATGATTTACAATTTTTAGTCCTCTATTGACCCTAGATAGAATCTCAACTTTAACTACCTTGATTATTGGTCAGCAAACAACAATTGAAGACTAATTTTTAGGTATAAGGAAATTTGAATCAAGCCAAGTAGACTCAATCTATGTAGCACCAACACTTATGATCGAAGGCGTGTGTCCAATGTCCGCCATGTGTACATTGACACGTGTGGTTACATTCAATTATATCATTTTTTTTTTCAAATAATTATTGGTGTCGACGTGTCTATATTGTGTCCAAGTCGGTGCTTCATAACTCTTTAACCACCAAATCTAAAACAGAACAAAAAAAATTACCTTTGCCCTTGAGCTGTTTAAGCTTCAAGCCCTTTTTTTTCAAGTGAAATTTAGCTGAAGATGCAGCACTCTTATCTTTGGTTTCCCCTGCTCAAAAAACCAAACAATAAATGAGTTTTTTTTTGGTTCAACTAAAGGAATGGACCGCCACGATGTAACTGCGGAAACTAACTAAAATTAATTTAAGGGATTGACAGCTCCCGAGAAATGAAATTTGAATGATAGTTACCTTCTGCAACAGCCATTTGAACATCTTCCATGCTAATCAAGCCACTCTCTACAGCATCTTTTTGTTCCTTCATTATTTAATCAAAAAGTGAAAACAAAAAATTAAGCAAAAGTTGTCGAAAATATGAAGAGAGAGAGAGAGAGAGTACTGACACGACGCCACTGTTTGAAGAGCTTGCGCTTGCGTTTGCCGGATAGATTAACGGGCTGCTTCCTGATCTTAAGCTTTCCGGTGGTAGGGTCACCGTGAACCAGTCTCTTCCTCTCAGCAACTAGAGCTCTTCTTCTTTTCTGAACAACGTTGAACTTCGCCATCCCTGCCTCCTCCAAACCCTAATTCACTCTCTTCCAACTCTAAATTCCTCTTTATATCTTAAATACAAAATATAAATTTGTTTTTTTAATAGATAATCCCCTCAAATAAAATTTAATAAAATAATTGTGAAAAACATTTTTAATTTTCAGTTGTAAAAAAAAAAACAATTTTAATTTTTAGTTTTTTTTCTAACTCGCATTTTTGACCCGATAGACGTTCAAGGTATCACGACGACTTAGGTTATTTTGATATGAATTAAAACTAATTCTCGAATCGGCAACATCAATTTTATTTTATTTTTACTAGAGTTGGATCGCTTTTGAAATATGCGACTCAAGGAATCGAATTCAGATTTATGGTGCCAACTCTTCCAACACAATTTTAATTTTAATTTTAACAAGACAAATATAATTTAAGATAAATGTTAGCGACACTCACTTTTAAACACTTTTTTTATCACTTACTATTTTATTAGATGAAATCAATGTATGTCTAACAACTTTGTGTGGTTTATTTTCAAAGTATAAACTCACAACGATACAACGAGTTAAGTCAATAAAAGAGTGAGTATTACAAAAAATGTACAAAAGAGTGTTATTAATTTATTATATGTGAGTTGGAACCAATATTATCTTATTTTGATGATCATATCTATTGTTTGATGTGTTTGGTCGGGTGTGGTGAGAATCTAATCTATATCTCATATACATACATTTTAGAATGGTGAAATTACACAATCCACATGGCATAACAAAATGAAATACCTAACAAAAGTGACATGTGGCAAGTTGAATCACAAAGATATGAATATGAAAATAACTCTTACAATTTTAAAACTTAAATTTCACTTACTACCATTTATGACTTACCAAAAGGACAAAACATACACCAATTAA
>Ga0315915_1007435_pt1 | contig 13097 bp, 7 predicted proteins | sample MpolbnodulesMG_FD_207738 | JGI IMG/M metagenome (GOLD analysis project Ga0315915, IMG submission 207738) | Medicago polymorpha root nodule microbial communities from Los Angeles, California, United States - branched nodules | ecosystem: Host-associated > Plants > Roots > Nodule | place: USA... | reverse complement strand
AGATTTTATTATATATATATATATATATATATATATATATATATATATTCTCTTATAATTTTTGTAATATTAAGATATCGATATTCTATGAAACTCTAGCCTCCGTTGTTATTTCTCTTCTTTCTTTCTTTCTTTTGTATTTGTATTATTAACACTAAAAAGACTCTCTTTCTTACACTCATTCTTTTATTAGATGAAACTCATGTGAGGCTCAATACTTTATGTAAGATCCATTTTTAAAGTATGAAAAAACAATAATGGTTTAACTCACAAGAAGAGTGAGCAGTAGAAATGATATTGGAAAATTATGAAAATATTTCTAGCACTTCCTCATAGTAGAGATAACTCTAGAAACCATGATTTCACACAAGTTTCCTTTGATTAAGTTTTTTTCCCAGGCTAAATGCTCCATGTTGGTGTGGGTCATATGGTTGTGTTGTGTTGTGTTGTGTGTAGAGATTATTATGTATTGCTGGTCAAAATTTCAACATAACCAAAATATAGTGTTGGCATGTGCTCCCGGCTCCCTACAACCCATAATATCAGTCTTTCCATATGTGATTCCTTTTGTAATAAGTGGGATGTGATAGTTTCATCTTCTTAACTCAACTATCTCAAACATCAGTCCTTTTTATGTTAAATTACTGAATACAATGGAATTTTGGTTTAGGTAGAAGAGCTTTTCTCTGTGAAGAATAATATGACCAATATAGAGGGTCAGTTGATCGATGAACCTATATAAGGCTTTTAAAAGATCTCATTTTATTATTTTGGTAAAAAAAACACGATGAATGCATGCAAGAATACTTAATAGCAAGGACTTGTTTGTACCACATTTGAATAGCACTATAAAACATTATAAAGTGGCTATTTATACTTACATAGAGAAGTCAAACTCTCTACCATGGTCTTTAGATTCTGTATAATATAATATAATATATGGGAATCACCGGAGTATCACTCTCATACTCTTGCTCCTCAGTCCTCATCTATGTCTCTTGTCATATGGAGGATGAATATAACACCAATCATTAAACTTGCACATAATTTTCCTAAACAACAAAAGGATAACAAAATCACACGGGGAAGTTGTGGCATGTGGTGTGATGAGTGTGTGTCTATTTTTTTTCTTATGCCTACCAAGTAACAAGTCACATGCTTCTTCCTCCATCAAAAGGGAAATCCCAAAAATAAGCAATCTATAGAGCAGTTATGAATTTATTGGGCTTGCCCCTTGCCACAATGCGTTTATTTTATTGACCATTGTGGTCAATCAATGTGGGGTCATGAAAATCACGGCAAATAATACTCATGATATGGTTGCCACGTTTAGTCCCTGTTCTACACTAGTAGTCAAGGTATTACTTATTAGTAGAAAATTTGTGATCTTAAAAAGTTCAGTCTTATTGGATCAGATTGACAATTTTTCGTTGAGGGTGGACTTGCACAAAGGTATATATTATATAGAATGTAGAATAACTTCATGAGAGCATTGTAAGAGGGATTTGGTAAACTAACTTTTTGAACAAAGTGCATGATGTAAAATTATTTCGGTGACCCATGAATGATGGATTCCATTAAGTAAAATACTAGTTGACTAGCTTGATGATAGTTTATTGGGGCTAAATTTCAGAGGCAATAGAGATGGATAAATGTTTAACTAATCCAATTTGGTTTACAAAGATTATCTCACATGGGAGAATGTATGGGTGTTTCACTATAGGACCAATTTTTTGTCCTACTTTACTTTACTTGAAGGTTACTAATACTTCCTTTAAAGAATGATATTTTGTATTTATTGGATTCTTGAGATCCTGGTTTTGGACCATGAGAAACTCAATCCAATACTTTTGATATTATCAAATTCGTGTAACAGTTAGGAATAAAAGTGTCACATATGATCTACGGTAAACTGCTATTTTAAAACCATTGACACCGACGATAACTAATGTTGTTACATTCAAATAAAAGTTCAGAGTCATCTACATGCGTACGCCTAAGACAATGTATTGATCGATGTTATTCAACAAAACCAAAAGAGAGCAAATGTGGGTTGAGTTTTGAGCACTAACATTAACTTTATTTTATTTTGAACCAACAGAGATTGAGTCATTGTCTTAGTGAGAAGAAACAACACCATGAGTTTCTACTCACTGAGAGCATGATCTATTGCCATCATAGTTATATAAACGAATTTCAAACATTGATCAAAGTCTAGCTCACATGATACACACCTCACCATAAAACTCACATCATATTAGGCAGTTTTAAAAAAAGTACTTGTACTTCAGGGTCTATGGTGAAGTAAAATGACGGTCCACATGTTGCTTAATCTATGTACTTATTTCACAAAATTTTCCGGAAACGTGTCAAACTAAGCAGATAATTATAATTAGATATTAGATACTTGAAACGTGATATTGACCGTTTAAATTTTAAAACAACTGCTACCTATGTATCAATTTAGTTGATGATTTTGATAATATACACTGATAAAACACGTAAACACATACATTAACAACACATGTATCAAAATTTGCTGCTCTTAAGAAACGTAGAGTGGATTGACTCCAAATCTTCAACTAAAACACGCAATTAAAAATGAAATGGCATATGATATTTATATTTCTTAATAAAAATCTGAATGGATTAGAAGTGTAATAAAATTGTCCCCACTCTCTCTCTGTCACATTGTGCACATTCTACAGAGTACTAGATACTCCCAGAAGGTTCAAAATATCAATCCAAAACATTGTAAATTACTCTATGCAGTTATATATATATATATATATAAGAGAAAGTTGGTAAAAAAATTGATATATCTCTAGTCTAATTATATAAGTGAAAGTAGGATTAATAAAAGTTGATGAATCTGGTTCAACGTTCAGTTGAACCAAATACATTTGTTGACCCAACTTTCTGTTATAGAGAGTAAAATGTTTTAACTTTACTTCCTAGACGTAGTGACCTTGCAATGTGATACAAGCATGAAAAATATTACGCGTTATTAGAAAAGCTTTGGTAGAAGCCTGAAAAAAAGGTACAAAGTAAAAACGAGTTACTTGCAGCTTCACTTCACAATGCATTTTTATTGTGACCCAAGTTTTAATACTAGTAATTGCTAAATTCAAGGCTTGAAATATTGCACTTTTCCAACAAAAACTATGACTCTTCACTTGAGGAAATTTCTGTGTAGTTTCGTATTGTGTCATATCTTGGTAGCAACAAATATGGATCATTAAACATTCCTATTCTAACATTCCTGATTAAACAGCTAATCCCACATGGAATTATTGGTTTGGGAAAAAAATTAAGATTCTCATATTCTTGTATACACACACAGCTATAACCAATAAACATAAAATTGATTCTTTTAAGGAATGCTTGAGTCTTGAGCCAGCCTGTCGTAATGGCATGTTTGAGCTGTATTTTTGTTCTTATTGAATATTACTAGCTAGCAGAATTTTAGCTTTATTCCCTTAAATCATATATATTCCTTCAGTATCAAAATATTAAGATTATTTCCTTAATAAACTGCATACCAAGAAATTAAAATAAAGTAAAATCTTATGGACTTTTAGAATTCATCTTCTTTTACAGAAGACACAGAAACAGCAAAATAGAAGAATTGATAAGCAAAAGTCTAAGAGATTTTATGTATTTACATTACATTGAAGATCATAGGGGAAAAAATCTAAGACTAAAGTTATTATCATCAGACTGGCCTCATGAAAATTCTAAAACAGTGAAACACATGGAAACTGATTTAAAGATCCATCATGAATCAATCAAAACATAAAGAGACCTTTTTCAATTTCAACATTAGTCACAGTCAGAGAAAAAAAAATAACACTTGTATGTTTCAGTTTTCATTTCATGCTTAGCTTTACCTCCAACTGCAAAAAGAGTCTAAACTAAAGAACTTAACCAGATATCGATGAGAAGCAACTATCTGATCGAATCAACGACGAAGAAGAACGAACACCATCAACAGGAGGAAGAACTCCGGTAGAGTTTGATCGAAGAGGCAGTCTAGGGCAATCCAAACTCCGACGAATTCTTCGACTCATGAGAATGATAGGGTGTTCTGTTTTATTCAAAACAGTGGATGATGATGATCTGAACTCTTTACAGAAACTGATATGGCGATTGAGTGCTTCTTCAATGGTGATAAGTCTCTCTGATCTCATAACTTCATCTTTCACTGCTTCAACACAGAGTCCACAAAGCCATCTACCTTGGTATCTCTGACGTACTTTTGAGATGTATGCAAGTGTGCATTCTTCTGTGAAACCGCATGAGTCACATTTCACAGACTCAACTTCTACCTGATTAACAGTTTTGACAGTAGAAGTTGTTGTTGGAGTCTGTGATGACTCAGACCCTGAAATTGCCATTATTCTCTATCTATCTATCTATCTATCTGTTTCTGAGGGTAGTATAATGTAATGTTATAAAGAGGTGTTACCAGCGATTTATGTATGTTGTCCTATGTTTTTATAAACTTTATATTAAAATAATGTTGTAATAATAACGTAATAATCACATGATATTAATTAATATTATTAATTGGACGCGGTTTGGAGTGAATAGACCTGAGTCACTAATCAGTTTGGAGCCTTTCAATTGTGTTTTTTTTGGACACATGGCAGTATAATAATATGACAACATGGAAATTTGGAAAACTAATGACGTGGTTTGGGAACATTCAAGTTTTGGTCGAGGATTTCACGCATTCATGTTGTCATCGTTAGATCAAGATTAAACTTTCCAAATTTTTGTACAATGTTTTATTTTTTAAAAAGATATAAAAATTGAGTTTTAAATTTGAATTGTCAAATTTCAATCTAATTGTCATCAACATGGTAAATGCATGAATGAGTACTATCCGTTTTGAGTTGGTGTGGTAATAGATAGTTGTCTACTATTTGGTTTGGGCCTATTCATCCAAATCTTTAATGATTAAAATTTTTCTTATTTAATCCAATAAAATGAATATATCAGGAAAAAAAAAGGATTGTGTCGTGTTGCCTTCCAAAGTAGAGCCCCCTCACTCCTCAGTGCTCTCACATATTTGGTAATTGATAATTGGTAATTAGTAATACACGTCTATAACTTTTTAGTGTAATTAGGTATATTCACTTTTTCACATGTGGAATGAGTATAATAAAATGCCTACAACCAGAATTTTTTTATTTTAATATGAATAGATTGATTAGTGTATGAATTGATGGTAATTTTGGTAAAATTTTGATGATATTGTGATTTTTTTTTATCTTTAAAGAGTAATTTTTGTCAAAATTATAGTAAGATAACGTACTTATCCCAAATTTATCATAACTATTGTCTGTCATCACTTTTTGTCTAAATTGAATACATCTGTATACAACTGGTACACATCGATACACAACTATATATATTAACTATAATGAGGTAATGTAATTATACCAAATTTACTATAAATATCGTTCGTCATCACTTCTTGTTCAAGTCAAATACATCTGTACACAACTGCTGCACAACTGTTTCTTCAAAACAAACAAAAAAAAACATGTAGAGATTAATTATTACTATCGTCATTTCTAAGTTACTTGTGTGTGTAGTTTAGTCCAATATTGCATTTTTTAAGGCATTAATTGATCTTAATCATTGAGTGTCATTTACTAATTTGTAGGCAATAATTGTTATTAATTTTAACATGTGATAAACAGCTTATTGTCTTAATGCACTTTATGTCTCTTTAAGACTGACGTAGTTTGTGCAATTAAGCCCCATTGAGTTGTGGTACCAATTTACTTAACTAACAATAACAATGGCTTGGAAGCTGCTGCTATTGATTTGGTCTATTTATTGGTCCCCATCTCAAAGATGAAGACGGGGAGCTACGTTAGGCATGACGTGTCATATGCTAACCCATCATAGCACATTTGATTCGTGGTCACAACCACAAATCTAAATGGTTTAGGCATACTCATAAAGGGAAAAATATAGTATTAAAAAAATTATTTATTGTTATTATTAATGTTGACAATATATGTACTTATATAAGTGTGCCTAAATAAATTAGATTTGTAGTTGTGTCCAAACCATTTAAATTTGTGAATGCATGCAGAAAAAATTCATATTTTCTTTGTTCCAGATTAACTGAGCTATTTGCTCATTTCGTACATATTAAGAAAAATGTGTTAATGAAGGAGAGAGAAAAATGGTTTTAAGTCGTCTTCTTATGTATTTGTGCATTCTCCACTATCGTAAATGCAAGGTGTAATATATTGAATTGAGAGTGATGAAAGTAGTATTAATTAGAGTTATAATTAGAAAAAAGTAATTAATATTGTATTGAAATGTGAAATGGGTCAGCTATTTTAGGACAATATTTTTTACAAAAGGTTCAGTTATTATAGGACGGAGGGGAGTACTTGACTTTTGATTAGTGCGTATTGGTGTATCCACGTAAATAGAGTATACAATACTTGGATATGAATGCATGCTTTTAAGTGTTAGATTGTTGAATTATTTAGGGTTGAGTAGCTTAACTGGTTTAAACTAATGGTTAAAGTGTTGGAAGTCCATGATTTAAGTCCTGATAAAAAAACACTAACATAATAATCAACATATGTCATTACAAAAAATTGCTAAATTATTTTATAATAATCATTGAAATGGAACTCCATGTAAGCTTTCTCCAATTGGCTCACAAGAAACAGGCTAGAACCGCACGGGAAAGAGATGCCACTCTATTTGTAAGGGCAATAACAGGTACTGCTACCGAGAGCAAGAAAGGACGGGAGGCAACCGTGCATGTTCTCGACTGTGTCTCCGAGGGACAGTTGAACGAGCGACTCATGAATGGAGTCCCTGACTCGACTATACTAACAAATACTATTTTGTAATCAAAATGTTTTCCGGTTTTGATAGTTTTGTTAAAATTTGTTGTTTCTACCAAAGGGCGGTTTTACTTGGTTTAGTTTATCTTAAATTTTGAAAATGAGTAAACAACCATTTAGGTATTAGAATATGTCAAACAACGTCAGAACAACTTCTTGATTATATCAAAAATTACAAAATCATCTATGAACATGTGTCTTTCTAATTAGATTGATTTTCAAATGTATCTTTTGTTAGTCAACTCAACAAATTTGGTTCATAAAATTACTAAATGAATAATTTTTTTGAAGTTTTGATACATTTAAAGACTATAATAACATCACATTACATATTTATGAACCAGATAGATGTGGCCAGAAGTAGAAGACAAATAGAACACTTTAGTGATTATCTCATCCTTTGTAAGATAATGACAAGAGGATATAGTGAAATGGTGCAATCACTTAAAGTTAGCTCATGTGCAAGTTTTTCTATTTAGATAAGTAGATATGGAGATTGTTGAAGCTTCTTCACCAAATAAGAAAACTTGAGACTTAAGACTTGCATTGCAGCCACAAACAAGAGTAAAAAGATGAAACCATAATAAGGGAATCTTTTTCAATCGGGACCATTTTAAGTTTTAGTAACTACAAATGATGCATCAAAATGTGGTGCCTTTTGATATGCATGCATAAATGTTGCTTTCAAGACTTTTGTTTTCTTTTTGCACCTGGTTTGGAGACAAAAATATTGAAATATTATGTCTGTCGTGCTTCATGAGCAACCATCATTAGTCTTTTTCAACATAGTATTTTAAGAATAGTCAAAATATGGTCCTAGTGATTGCATATCCAATAGGTGATGATAAATTGAAGGCCAAGCGACCATAATAGGTCCCATGACTGCAACACTAGTCATCATCCAAAACCAAAGTGTTATAATCTGTTTGTGGTAATCAGTTTAACGGAGAGACAAACAGTTCTTTTAGCACATTATTTTTTTTAGTAAGGTTTACTTGAATATTTTTCCTATTTTACATGCAGCCACTACTTGTTATTTGTAAATCTTTCAAATAGTTGAATCAGGTTAACTGATGATGATCCGACAGATACATTCTTTGATATGTAACTCTTACACTAATGATTTGTTGTTCGTGTACAATGAACAATTTTGTTGGTGTTCATTAATGTTGGAGAGAATATTCTAAAAAACACTAAAAACTACGGTTAAGCTATTCTAAAACTAACTTTCATTCATTTGATTTGATAAACTATTATTTTTCCTACTTATATAAGCTAGGAATTGGCATATTCTCTAACAAATTAAATATGACTTGTTCAATTGGATCTGTCTAGATCTTTCTAGAAAGCATGACTCGTCACCTAAAATATTTAATGCAATTTGAGTCTAGTCTATTCTTTTGGCCCTACATTAGACATTATATGTGGTTCACTAATGGAGAAAAGAATATTCTAAACAAGACTAAAAATTACATTAAGCTATTCTAAAACTAACTTCTTCATTTATTTTTTTACATTCACCAATTCCATACTTATACAAGCTAAAAATTGGCATATTCTCGAACAAACTCTTTAGACAAAGTTTTAGAGTGAGTGTCGATATTACTCATATTGTAAAATAGACAAATTGTCTTTTTGAATGACTAAATAGACAAATTGTACTTTGTAAACTCTGAACTTTCAATGATGATATAAAGTTACCACAACCACTCTATATCAAAGACATAATTACAATTAACTTTGGGGGAATGAGTTATTCACTTGGTTGAGCTAAGTGATTAAAGGAGGTATGGAAAGCCAATGATCAAATCATGACAAGAAATAAAATATCAACATAACAAATAACATACTAATATTTATCATTTAAAATTAAATCGCAGTTAACCAAACTCCGTGATCATATACCATATTCTATGTTTGTATTTTGTCTTGACTATGTTTTTCATAAATTCAGGTTGCTATTCAAACATCGAGGCAGGAGCACAGAGAGGTAGGTGCACAAGTTACATCCCATGAGATAAATGACATCCATTTGTCCTAGATAATCCATGTTTCACCAACGGTGTTGCACTGTCTAAAGATGAAAATTATACTACATCTTGCTCTATGTGAAATTTGGAAGTGAGCACAAATATATGATGATGAGATTCTCTTGTCCTATCTTAACCAACAAGAGAGATTTTCTTAATTATCTGCAGCCAGCAGCCACCTTAAAAGCAGTGTTATTTTGGGTGTTACTTCTACATTGGTACTCACTCCATCAAACTTTATGTTTTCCTTCCTCCCTTCAGACAATGTACCAATAATTTTTTTGATTGTTTCCAAACAAATAAAAGAAGTTAATAATAATCAGAAAAACTTGAAAATTCAAACAAGACATGATCTTGAATTGGTTTTATTCAATATGAATTCCTTGACTTGTGATTCTGAAGGCTAATTAAAATGGTCAATGTTGTGTGGATAAGAATGCAATGGTGATGATGAATTTGTTAATAGATATAGTTGCAACTTGCAAGTCGGTTAGAATCCGTGTTTATTTGGTATCAAAGTAGGTTTGATAAAATTATGTTGAACGGCTGTGATTTTGCAAAAACTATATTTTGTAGTTTTAACGGTGATCTCTTCAATTCACCCCTAATAGTTAGTCTAAAGTAAACTCTCTTTTACAATTAGAGAAAACCTATACTACTCTCTTGTGTAGAAACAATAGAAACAAATTAGATCATTCACCCGTGCTGCCGCATAGGTCATATACATTTTTGCAAAATATTGTACTGCAATACAATCTCTCGCTTATGATTATAATTAATTTGACGAAAGAAAACTATAAAATCGCAATAGTCTCATTACTTAAATGATGTATGATTACACATTTTGAAAAATCTCTTGATAAATCACATTTGATGTAGTATTGATGCAATCACCATTTTCAACTGTCAACAAAATTTTAAGACCATTTCTCAATGTCACTCTTGAAATCGCCACATATAGCTAACCATAAGAGAAGACTGGTTGCAGGAAATATATACCAACTTGCTTAAACGACTGCTCTTGATTTTTGTTAATAGTCATTGCAAAACAAACATATAATGGAAATTGCCTACGTTGAAATTTAATGACCTTCAGACTTTGTAATATTTACAATACATGTCATTCTTTAATTGCATTGAGCCCCGTACAAAATTTAACGCTAAAACTATCGTATTAAGAAACACGATACGTATCAAGCACCATAACCATTAATTGAAGTTGATACCAAAAGTGCATTGAGCACTTAACCATTAAGGGCAAAGTTAGATCTCAACTACTTTCACATATACATTATGAGTTACAATTGAATCCTTATGTAATCTTAAACAAACTCGACATGGTATTTTTTAGGCTAAACTACACTTTTTGACCCCTAAATTTCAAATTGTTGCGATTTTGGCCCCCTATTAAAAAAAATGGCAAAAGTGACCCCTCATGTTTAGGGAAATATGCTCTTTTGACCCCCCAACATAAGGGAAATATGTTTTTTGACCCCTTATCTTTACAAAAAGTTGCGATTATGACCCCTTTTTTGGGACACGTGGCGTGTTCTCAGCAATTTTGAGACGAAAGGGGCCAAAATTGCAATTTTTTTTATAGGGGACCAAAATTGCAACATTTCGAAACTTAGGGGGAAAAAAGTGCAGTTTAACCAATTTTGTATCGAAGTGATAATTACATTATATTTATATACGAAAGTTATACACTTATTTTAAAGACATTTTGTTATCATTTTCTATAATCCTGCAACACAATTTCTATGATCCACTAAATTTATGTGAGGTTTACATGAACTAGTAAAATCCATTTGAAATTCAATAATTTAGACAGTATGCGATAAGACAAATATATATTTTTAGAAAGAAAAATATGTTAAAAGAATGATGCTAGGGTACTTACTACTTCTGGCTTTGTTATGAAGATTTTAGTTATGAATTTATGATGGTTTTGGTTGGCGTTGTTAATTATGCAGCCTTGAAGTATGGTATTTTATGGCATTAATACTATTTGCTGGATATCTGGAGAATGCAGAAGTTTCAGTTGATGCATTGTCTATATGGTGAGTCTATCATTCTAACTAGCTACTTGCCTGGTGGTGACCCATCTCTCTAATAGAAATTCTAATATGGTCACATAATCAAATAAAAAGTATATGGTCACACACACATAAAGAAATATTTTTTTAATAGTAAAGAGGAAATTGATAAAAAAAATGATTGAATATTTTAAGTACCATCTTTTTATATGTGTGTCCAAAGACTATTAATTTGGTCCTGTGACTATGGAAGAATACCACTCTCACTAAATGGTGAGACCCCGTACGTTAAATCAAATAAATATTCCATGCGTATATTTTACTACGTCACTAGCACTAGCTACCCCGTTAATTAACTATATAAAACAAAAAAAAGTTATGTCACTCACTATCATCATTACTAAATGAAGAAAATGATGGTGGTACATAGTAGTTAGAGTTCACCATCCAACAAAACAGTCAGAAAATATATATAAATAAAATTGAAAAATCATATATTTAAAATTGTAGACCTACATATATCAAGGACGATGCTTCTATCAAAAAATATCAAGGAAAACGACAAATTAGAATTTAGATTATCCTTCCATTCCACAATCTCGTGTTACCTTTTACATTCCAACTCTTTGACCAGATTATAATTGACTTGGAAAGGTTTCAGGTTCCAGATGCCCCAGAATTGTATCTTAGTGAGAGTTCATTTGATGAGTATATGTATCAATTTTAAGTTAGGTAGTAGTTATAACTTATAAAAAAAATGATTTGCTAACAAATATTTTGACAGCATTATTGTTTGAGATTTCTTAATAAATAATTAATCAGTATTCTTGTTAATAACCCTCTAACACATATCAAATGAAAGTGTATATTATTTACTAAGGATGTGTTAAAAAATTTCTTGTTAGCATTCTTCTTTATGTAGCAAAAACACAATTTCCAAGAAGAAAAACTTACTATTTCATTAGACAATTGCTAGACAATACACTTAGGTTAAATCCTTTTAAAAAGAATACACTTAGGTTAGATAAAATGATAATACACTTAGAATACTCGTTAACACGTCCTCCTCCGTCACATATTAAGTGACTTGCTTGAATATTTCTTTTATAGATTATAAGAAAATTGAATAAATGAAAGAGGGAACTTAATATTTTTACTAAATTATCTTTTTTTTCATAAACAAATTATATAATTTTTACTAAACCATCCGGCCAGGGACGGACCCAGACATTTGATATTCGTGTGGCAAAATTTTACTATGAAGCAAATTATATTACTTTATATATTAACAAGATGGAATATTGACATGTTAAGCCCTTTGGCAAATTGGTTAGGCAAGTTCATTTTCTTTAAATGGTTATAGGTTTGATCCCCATCAACCCACATTTTTATATTAACTATTTGGCTAAAATGTACTTTTGGCCCCCCCAAGTTTTCAAAAGTTGCGATTTTGTCCCCCCTATTTTAAAAATAGCACTTTTGACCCCAAGTTTTAGCCCTTTTGCAAAACAATGACCCCCTTTGATTTTGACTCAGTTAAAGCTGACATGTCACGTTTTTTTTTGCCAAGGTGGATATTATTAAAATTAAAATTTTGCCAGCACTTATGATTAGAATTAAAATAAAAACCCATAAAAGGTGAGGTTTCTCACGTGACCCTTCCATTCCAGATTAGAAACCGAAATCCAATTGGGAATTAGGGTTAACACCAAACTCCAAATATCACTCTCATCTCAATCGAACCGACAAGGTTAACTGAAGAAGATGAAGGAACGATCTCCAAAGGGAAAATCAAAAGCAAAAGCAATGAATACGGATGCGAAGGTCACAGATGCAAAGAAGACAGAAGCGAAGTTAAGGGTTACAAAGAAGACAAATGGAGTGAAGAAGGAGGATGAATGCAGATTTTGGTGTGAAGAAGAAAAATGGTTATGGAGAAGAAGAGGAATGGTTATGGAGAAAAAAGTAAGAGGTGGTTCATGAACTTAGGGGGGCCAAAAGTGCATTTTAGCCTAACTATTTTATGTTAATATTTTAAAAAAGGCTTAATAGCAGTTTTAGCCCCCTAACTTTTCCAAAGTTGCGATTTTGGCCCCCTAAGAAAAAAACTATAAAATCGCTCCCTAAGTTTTGCATATGTGGTA
>Ga0315915_1007433_pt1 | contig 13097 bp, 10 predicted proteins | sample MpolbnodulesMG_FD_207738 | JGI IMG/M metagenome (GOLD analysis project Ga0315915, IMG submission 207738) | Medicago polymorpha root nodule microbial communities from Los Angeles, California, United States - branched nodules | ecosystem: Host-associated > Plants > Roots > Nodule | place: USA... | reverse complement strand
TTTGGGACTAAACCGTTGAGTCCTATAATGACCATTTGTTTAATGCTTTAATTATGTAATGGATTCCTTCTTTAGTATACTAAATCATAATACTCACCAATTAACTTGATAAGATATGTACGTGGAAATTAATATTTTAAAAGAATTTATTATTCATTGAAGGTTTTCCACCTCATAATATATGACCACTTTGCTGTTTTTTCTCTCCACATTTGTCTTTATACACATATATAATATATTTCATTACTATTTATGCCTACAACATTGATCGATTATTTTCTGTTATATACATTGTTGATTTTTTTAGGGTGGGAAAATCATGCATATGTTCAAAAGGCTCCAGGACCTCCAATTTTTTTTGAAGAATGCTAAACTTATGAGGTGTAGAAATCCAGTGATGTAGATTTTTACTAGAGTGAACTAATGAGTTGCAGATGAACCAACTTGAATCACATAAGCTGGAAAAAAAAGCTCAAATTGAGATGACTTCATATGGAAGAGGTACTTTGCGTTCAAATTCTAGGGTAGAGCAAGATACTCCCAAATTCTCATTGCACCGTTGTTGCCATTTTTCGGGTTTATTGCAAACTAAACTATGATAGTTATCCTTTTTATATGTATTTTCATGTTGAATAAAGGAAACTGAGATTTAGTTATATTAAGATAAACTAAACTTAAATTTTGTTCTTGACGATTTAATAGTTATATGGTCTGTCATGACCAAAAAAAATTATTTTCAATTGGTGTTTGTATAGCAGTCTCCTTGATTTCAATTTACAATTAGATGACTGTAGGTTTGGTAACTCTGTTGGTGGTGTGCTTGAAGTGAGGATAGATATAGAGGACTCTACTTGCTTTGCATTGATGCTACTGTTAAGTTGGTGATTGTAATTTACACAAGAATATTAGTGTAATATATTGTATGTGGTAAGCCTCTTTATATACAAGTAAGTATGTCATGGAAGTTCTGTTTTTATCATGTTAGACAAGCAGCAATTAAAATTATGATCTTTCTTTATAAAATTACAAATATGATATAAATTTCAAATGGACTCTAATTTTTTTTATGACTATTTTATGTATACAAGTTTTGATGTTATGTTAATGATTGAGGTAGAGGAATTTATCTGTTAATGATTGAGGTAGAGAAATTTATCTTCCTGTTTAATGATTTAGTGCATAAGGTTTATATAATTGAATATAGAAATAATGCTTACATGTAGATAAGTTTAATATTTACCAATAGCCAATGAAGATTGACTATTTTGACGAGAAGTTTCTGTTTTGCAGTCTCGGCATGATGTGGTTAAAGTTGCTAAAGAGAATGCACCAATCAAGACATACTTGATTTTTCTTCTCATACAACATTCAAGCAAGGAGGATGGGAAAGGTAATAGTTGACATTTACCTTCTCTTTTTTATTTTATTGTAATCCTATTTATATTGTTTTGACATTTACCTTCTCATTTGTTTTGAAACTGTAAGTCCTATTTCACATTTTTATATGACAACTCTTTATTTAAAAATTATACTTGACTAATAATTTTTTTTAAACTTTACATTTAGGAGACTATTGTAGGTGATTCAAACAATAAGGATGATGTGATTGGGACTAATTCAGGTTAGAATACAACTAGCAAGTCATTGAGGAAGAAACATACTACGATAGTTTGAACACATTAGGTGTGATTGATCTTGATGAATACGATACATCTACTACGAAAGAGCGAAAAATTCCATCTGTTAAAGATTGAAGAAACTATGTAGTTGATATGTTGGAGGATTTGATATTAGTGGTTGTGTTCTGCATTCATATGTTTTGTTGTCCTTTTGTGAATTTGAAAGTTTCTTATGAATTTCTTTTAGTTATCTGAATATGTAAGTGTCTGATATGGAGGATTGTTGATTTTGTTTAGGTACGCACGGACTATACCATTTATCAGTCCCTGCAATCATTTGAGGATCATATTGCTGCACAAAAAAAAACTTTTTAATTTGAAATATATCTAATTTTTATCCAACTTAGATACTCTTTGCCCATTGGAAGTCCAAATTCAATTTAAACCACCATAAATTCAACTGGCAAAAATGTTATCAGTTGATTGCTCATGTATATTAGTCCCTCTTAAAGTCACCTTAAAATCTCTCAAAATAGTTTTTTTTTGAGGCAATATATCAGAATAGTTTTCTCAATATTAATGCATCATCAATCTAAGTTTAAGGTTTTATTTTGACAGCTATTAAGTTTAAGTTTCTAGCGTCACTGAAAAGTATAGTTGTAAATTACATTAGGTATGTGAACGTGATGGCCACTACAAAGAGGTGAGGCACACTTTTCTCAGCCACACACAATGTAATATCGTAGTTTAAAATACCATTTGTTTGGATTATATAATCCAGACACAATTATGATTATATAATCCGAAATGATCAGAAAAAAACGCTGCACCATATCTTTTCTAAAATGAAGGAATTATCATAAGCCAAGCCTATAACCCAGGCTATTTCAAAATTCAAACCATCTTTTTTTTTGTCACTTTTTTTAGTCCTAAATTACTAATATATTGTGCTCAATATTGACACGTGCGATAGCACGGGTTGCGCGATCTAGTTATCTATAAATAAGATTCATTGGTTGGAGTCGGAATTGGAGGCGTAATTTATTCGATTGGGAGTGAGAATTCATACTAAGAGATGTTCAAATTCAATTCCAATCAAATGTGCAGAATAGTTGGATATGGTTAAATCTCGCAGCGAAATCTGGGCAGCCATGACACAACCGTTGCAAGCCTATGCAAGAAGCTTTGTTCTAGTCTAGTACAGTACTATTATGGAAGAAAATAACCTTTGCTACCATTATATAATCTGATAATATAAAGTTCAAATTCATCCATATTATTTCATTAAAAAGAAACAAAAAATTGCATCCATATTATCTAATGACACTACTTTTGAAGTTACAAGTCTTGAACTCAACATTTTCAATGGTAAGTTTATCGGTTGGAAAAGGACATTCAAATTTTTCTTTCTTTGGCAGCAATTCACAGGGTGTAGGACTCACATTACTTGTAACTCCAGAAACATCAGTGCAATTCCATGGAAGTTCCTTTTTATGTGCACTCATTTCAATAGTGACATTAGAAACACATATTCCTGTAAAAGCGTCATTCTGAATTCCATCAAGCTGTCCTGCAATTGTCACATTCTTAGCAGTAACATCTTTATAATTTATTCCACTAATTTTAGGCAATGCTTTTGGATCAAATCCATTGTCAGGGTGTGACTTATAAGACCCTGTCATCCAAAAAACATATTTCATTGTGACCAAATTCATTCCTTTGACAAAAATGTCCTTAACATATGCACCTCTACCGATGGCTGTTTTGATTCGAACAGCCGATTCTGTGTTGATTGCTGTGACGTCTTCAATTCTAACATCTTGGATTCCACCTGACATTTCACTGCCTAATGCAACCATTGCACTTTTAGGGGATATACAAGTTAACCTTCTTATGATTATCTGTTGAGATGGCTTTCCAAATTTGATTCCATACTCATCCCATCCACTTTTTATTGCAATACAATCATCACCAGAAACTATGTAGTTATCTTCAATCCTAACATTTGTAGATGAATCTGTTATGGGAAAAAAATGGAAAAACAAGAAGTGGTTAGTAATTTACTCCTTGCAATTGAGCCTTTTGTTCAGTATGAAGGTCATAAGTTCCATTTACTTGGAAAAAAGAAAAGAAAAAAAAAATTGAATTTTTGATTCGTTTGTTACAGATTTTCTAAGACAAAAAAGAACTTGAAACAAAAAAAATATAAACTAATTTCTAAATGATTGTATATCAAACAGACCAAAAATACATTTACCTGGGTCTATACCATCTGTATTAGGAATGTCCACTGGTGCAAGAATTGTAAGTCCATTTATAATTATGTTACTGAAGATATAAAGTTTGGTCAGATGAATGAAATAATGTATACATAAAGAAAAATAAGGTTGAAAAATTTGAAGATGGTGAGACTCATCAAACCTGCTGTAAACTGGATGGACAAACCAAGAAGGAGAATTAATCAAAGTGAGATTTGATATTTGAATTTGATCAGAATACATAATCTCAATCATGTATGGCCTAGTGAGTTTCATTTGACCCTTGTGGAACTTGTCCCACCAAATAGATCCTTGTCCATCAATTGTCCCATTGTTACCTTATGAACGAAATTCAGTAGATCAAATTTTAATCTAAGCTTGAAAAATTTTAATAATGGCATAGCTATCAATTTATCTAAATAGTTACCAGTAATTATAACATCAGTGAGGTTAGTTCCAAAAACGAGACTGCTAAACCTTCCATCAGATGCATTTCTTCCACTTCCATAAGAAGGTAAAACAGGGAATTGAGGCCATTCTGATTCAACCTGAATCATATAAACGTCCTTTAATTGATTATATACTTTTCAAAAATGCTACAAAACAAAAGTAGTGATTATATATACCTGAGATGCAAGAATGACAGCATCTTTTTGGAGAAAAAGAGTGAAATGGCTTGTGAGATTAAAGCTTCCAGTTAGCCATTTACCTGGTGGGACAATAAGTTGTGCACCACCATCATTTGCATATTGTCTAAGGTTGGTTATTGCTGAATTAAAAGCTTTTGTATTAAGGGTTTTTCCATCACCAACAGCACCAAAATCTGTCAAAACTGCACTGTGTTTTCTGCAATTGATTGCAGGATAATCAAAGTTGTTCAATTTACGACTTGGTTCTCTGCATTCTGCTAATGAACCAAATATCAGAAGTACAGATATCACACCAATAACCTGCACAAAACAATTATTTTCGTAGACAAAAATAAATAAGCAACATAAAAACTTAAACCATTGACAATGTGACATGGAATTGAAGAGTAAAATGAACAGTATTTAAAAACTATGGACAGAAAATTGCAGTACATAGGAATGTTCGAATACTGGACTCTTCATCATGTTTTTATGAGACATGGCAGTTGTTGTAGAGAAACCATAAACATATGGTCTCTATATATAGAGAGGATTATATGACTACAAAATGCATATCGAAATCTAATCAAAATTTATTATTATTTGGCTATACAATTTCCTATGGATAATTTTGATTCATTGTAAAGAGAAAAGTAATAAAGGTTATTCAATTTTTTACTTTATGCCGTTCAAAGAATAAAATAAAGATTATTCAAATACATTAATTTTATTATTAAAAAAATACCTTAATTTTATTGAAATGCTGGCTAACAAGTATTTAAATGTCCATCATGGACTTTTTATTTAACTTTTGACCAAAATGTGCAGCTTGGATTAAAAATAATAATATTTCATTCAAAAAATTAAATGTTAAGATTTGTGAATGATAAAAATAGAAAAAAAATAAAGATTAATTAGTAATATTTGATACTATCATATTTTAATTGTATGTCAAATGCTTGTCAAAGGAAAAATATCTTCATTCAATGATATAATGTTCTTGATAAGAACTTGTCTCATAAAGAATAAAAAGACTATTGAATATTAAAATATATATTAGTTTCATGGTATTTTAGAAATAATATAATTAAATATGATAAAATTAGTTACATTACATTTACCTGTATTTTAGATTACATAATGTGATTACTTTTTAAACATCATAAAAAAGGGATTTGAAATGGAAACCGAAATGGTAAAAATAGTTAAATTTCAAATTGTCTTGAGTGATAAAAATTACTTAATAGTTAAACATTATATGGTCTAGCAAACCTAGTAGTATTGAACTTAAGCAATAATAAAAATTACATTATTTTTTTGAGGAATAAAAATTACATTATTGACAATTAAACCTTTTATGGTCTAGCAAACTTAGTTTATATCTGAAATCAATTTGACGTTGGGATACAAAATATTTAGAAGAAGAAAAGAGAGAATAATTTTCATACATTGTGTAAAGAATAATTTTGTTTGGAGAACGACCCCCATGATAAGATATGGTCATTGGCCATTGACAAGGTGCGAAAGGATCGTAGGGACTAACGGAGTGCATGATCTTCATTGGATTTGGGGCACGATGCTTGAGCATATAGGTGGAAAGAAGCAGACGAGAGTATTAAGGAACTATAGTTGATTCAAAAAAATGTTCAAAATGATTCATATTTCATGTAATGGACTATAAAGTCAACAATAAATATATAGTTGAATTAGGGTAGCATATCCTGAAAGGAATTCAAGGAGTGTATATATAATGGATCATTCAAAAGATAGTTCTATGTTCAACTAAATATATAGTATTATTCATTCTTTTTCAATAATAGCATTAAAGTTCAAATTTGACATGCATGTTATCAGAAGACACTACTTTGAATGTTACAAGTCTTGAACTGAACATTTTCAATGGATAGTTTATCTGTTGGAAAAGGAAATTCAATTTCCTTCTCTTGCAGCAATTCACATTGTTGAGGAACCACGTTACTTGCAACTCCAGAAACATCGGTACAATTCCATGGAAGTTTCTTCTTATGTGCACTCATTTCAATAGTCGCATTAGAAACACATATTCCAGTAAAAGGGTCATTAGAAATTCCTTCAAGTTTTCCTGCAATTGTAACATTCTTAGCAGACTCTATAATTTATTCCACTAATTTTAGGCAATGCTTTTGGATCAAATCCCTTATCAGGATGATCCATAAGAACCTGTCATCCAAAACACATATTTCATTGTGTTCAAGTCCATTCCTTTGACGAAAATGTCCTTCACAAAAGCACCTCTACCGACAGCAGATTTGATTCTAATAGCGGATTCTGTGTGGATTGCTGTGACGTCTTCAATTCTAACATCTTGGATTCCACCTGACATTTCACTGCCTAATGCAACCATTGCACTTTTAGGGGATATACAAGTTAACCTTCTTATGATTATTTGTTGTGATGGCTTTCCAACTTTAATTCCATACTCATCCCATCCACTTTTTATCGCAATACAATCATCACCGGAGACAATGAAAGTTGTCTTCAATTCTAACATTTGTACATGAGTCTGTTAAGAAGGGGAAAAATGGGAAAAAACAAGTAGTGGTTAATTAGTATTTTAGCACATGTAAATTGTAGCAGTGTTCAAGGAAAAGAGTCGGCTATATTGGAACTAAACACTTGTTGAATTACTTCCTCATTCCAGCCATTCGATGAGGTGTTCATCAGACTATTCACAGGAAAATCCCTCACAGAGTTTACCCCCACAATATTTCCATCTATGTGATCCCCATTCACTAACCATGGTTCATCAACTATAGATATAGAGTGACCCGTACTGATACACCAATGCGCCCTGTTGTGCACTATGAAGCAAACCTTCAAAATACTTCTCATTACATAACTAGGTTTGTGACCCAAATTCGACGTCAAGTAACTACGGGAAGGAAAATACCAAGCATTGTAAATACGAGAGACAATATAATCAGGTTATGTCTGAAATTTCAAACCTTGTTTCCCTAACATAGCCATATTAAAAACAGTTCACTCTTTGAATCTCATACCTCCATGGTTTTTAAGCATCGGCAACTTCTTCCAAGACATCCAATGAATACCCCGATTATTGGGTCCCCATGTGTAACACCCCAAATTTCTTTTTCATATTTTTAGCAATATTATTGATAAATATATAGATGAGTATATCTTTAATTATTAAACTTATGTTTAATATATATAAAAGAAGTTATACTGAGAAATATATAAGTTAATTTTAAATAAAATAAATTATAATTGATACTAATAGTAATAGTGAGAGTTATGGAAGGCCCACTAACTAATATCTATGAATTTGTAATGCAACTACCCAATAAGGATCAAATTTAAAGGGTATTTGAAGTTTGGGGGAGTGGTTACATAGGGGTTGAAGAACTAGGATAGTTTCAAGGAACTCTTGTAATCACATTTGTATTCAACATTGTTACTATTAGTGAAAGTCCTTGGTGGAGGCGTCGTTTTTCACCAAGAAGAGTAGAAGAAGCCCAAAGCGATGACGAAATGGTGAACTACTATAAAAATCTCGGTGTCATTCTCATTTCCCTTATCCTCTTTAATTTTCATAATTGTATATGTTCAAATTGATTAATTTATAGAATGGAAATTGATTTTGATCTAAGTTGTTTTTTTATTAAAATGGGCTTAATTCCTTGAATTAGGTTTTCACTATTTTATTTGGATCAATTAGTTTCAATTCCTAACCAATTCATCAATTGCATATACATTGTGTTTTTTATTGTTAGCTTGTTATATTCTCTTATAGGTTTGGCTTTGAAATTGTCTTGTTTTGCAAATTGTTTAAGTACTATTAATATTTGATTGAAATCAGATTTAACTTGTGAATTACTTAATTCTATTGTAAATCTTATTAGTACATGGTCTTAACATTTTGTCATAGTTTGTGATTGTTCAAAGCATATTTCCATTTAGTCAAAACATTTAAAACGCTTTTGCCAAAACTCCGTAGATTTTTCAACCGCTATTCACCCTAACGTGCATCCTATTAGCTCAAGTATTGCCAGATATAATATCAAAATTGCAAAGAGGATTCATCAAAGGCAGACAAATTAAAGATTGTATTTATCTAACCTCAGAAGCCATCAACATGCTGCACAAAAAATCCTTTGGTGGCAATCTTGCAATTATGATAGATATAGTAAAGGCTTTTGATACAATTGATCGGAAGTTTCTCATCAAAGTATTGAAAGCTTTTGGTTTTAATAATATCTTTTGTGACTGGATACACGTTATTCTTCAATGAGCAAAATTATCTATATCAATCAATGGAAAATCTGATAGATACTTTGCTTGATCTAGTGGGGTCAGACGAGGAGACCCAATATCTCATCATCTTTTCTACTTGGCTGAAGAAGTATTAAGCAGAGGACTGTCTCTATTGATTTCAACTGTAAACTGCAATTGATCAAGGGTAACAGAACAAACAATATTTCGTCGCATATTCTTTATGCAGATGATGTTATGCTTTTTTGTAAAGGAACTTCTTCCAACATTCTAGTTCTTTCAGATTTCTTTGCAAGATATGCAAATATTTCTGACCAGCAAATCAATCCTAAAAAATCAACTATCTTTTCTGGTTCCATATCTCAACCTAGACTGGCCCACATAGTTAATACTTTGGGTTTCAACATTGGTGTCTTACCTTTCTTTTATTTTGGAGTTCCTATCTTAAAAGTTAAACCAAAAGCTATCTATTTTCAACAAGTGGCGGACAAAATCAAAGTTAAGCTTGCTTCGTTGAAAGCTTCACTACTCACCTGTGCAGGCAGATTACAGCTTCTCAAGAGTGTGATTCAAAGTATGATAGTTTACTATATTATTATACATGCATGGGCTATCAGTCTTATTAAGCAATTCGAGAGATGCATGAGGAACTTTCTTTGGAGTGGGGACCTAAACAATGGGAAATTAGTCGCGGTTTCGTGGAAAGTGGTCTGCTCTCCTGTGAAAGAAGGTAGTATAGGGCTCAGATCGCTCTCTAAAATCAATGATGCCTGAAAACTATCGCTCTCCTGTGAAAGAAGGTGGTCTAGGGCTCGATTTTTTTTAAGTAGAATGAAAAGAGGAAACATGTTCATATCTCATCACATTTACTCTTCAATTTGGAGTGGTCTAAAAGTTCATATGCAAACCATCAAAGATAACACTTCATGGTTATTAGGGGATGGAACTTCTATCAATTTTTGGTTGGATGAATGATCTGGTAGCCCCCTTGTCAGTCTGCTTAATATTCCACATCACATTCAGAATAATTTGCAAGCAAAGGTTATTGACTTTATTCACAATGCTCAGTGGAATGTTCCTTTAGAAATTCAAAACTTGTTCCCTTCTCTGATGAATCGTATTTCTTCAATTACTATCCCAGTTAAGCATAAGGAAGATCAATTTTTATGGAAACAAAATGATTCTGGCATTCTCTCTATGAAAGAGGCTTACCTTTTCCATTCACCTGCCGGCATTTAGAGAAATTGGGCAAGGCTGATATGGAATGCAGCAATTCCTCCTTATAAAGCATTTAAGGTTTGGAGATCTATTCACAAGAAGCTCCCTATAAATGAAAATCTATCTTGAAGAGGTTGTGATTTACCTTCTCTTTGTAACTTATGCAACAAGCATCATGAAACAATTGAACATCTGTTCCTACAATGTCCTTTTTCTTTAGCTCTTTAGAATTGGCTGCAAAATATTGTCAGCATAAACATTAACGTAACCTCTTTTTTGACAATCTTTGATACCTGCTATAGAAGTTGGAGTCCTCGGATCTCTGATTTCACTATCCTGAAAGCTTTCAAAATTGAGACTCAACTCCATAAGGCCCCCAATATTTTGGAGGTTTTCTGGCACCCTCCAATTCTCAACTGGACCAAATGCAATACTGATGGAGCTTCCTTCAGAAATCCTGGCCATTCTGCTTGAGCAGTTATCTTTTCAAATAGAAAGGGTGAAAGTAAAGGTTGTTTTGCTCTTAACCTTGGAATCTCAAATGATCTCTCTGCAGAATTAATGAGGGTGATTTTAGCTATTGAAATTGCTTATGACAAGAACTGGAACTACTTGTGGATAGAAACTGACTCTAAGTGGGCTTCAATGGCATTCAAGTCTCATAACATTGTCCCTTGGAAACTCAAAAATAGATGGCAGAATTGTGTGGTTAAATTAGAATCTATGCACTTTATGATCACTCGTATATATAGAGAAGGTAATCACTGCGTAGATAAGCTTGCCAATTTTGTAGTGTGTCTTTGGAATGATATTTAAGTTATGATTAGATTTTCATTATGAACAATTTATGCATTTATTTTCTTTTAGTATAGTTAAATTTCTTGACGAACGTCCCATGAGCATAGCTCAGTTGGTAGGACAATGAATTATTATATGCAGGGGTCGGAGTTCGAACCCCGGACATCCCATTTATTCACCTTATAAGGTGAATTCTAGCCACTAGGCTACCTAACCAAAAAAATAATTTCTTGACGAACGTATTGCATCTTTCTTTCCTCTCTAAACAATAAAACTCAATTGCTTCGGTGAGTAAATCTAGATGAAGGTTTTGTATGCTTATATATAACGAGCTATCTAATTTGCAAGATTTTTATACTTAATTTGGCTAGACTAAATCATCAAATGAAATTTCCACCTGGTGTGTAGTGTAGGTAGATATAAGTCAATTTTCATATTGTATTTGATATTCTAATCTTAGAGGATAAAACAGTTCAGGAGGTGGCATACACAAATCAACAAGTGCTTTAACGTTTTAAAATATATATATGTGAGTTGCTATTTTAAATTGAAAATGTTTAATAAAAGTTGTTCACAATGTTTTTTTTTTAAGAAAAAGTTGTTCATAATGTTAAAGGAATGTTTCTGAACAAAAGTATAGCTTGAAAATCAACGAAGTAGCATAAAAAGGGTGCATAAAGCAAAACCATAAAAATATATTAGAAAGAAAATAAAACAAACACGAGGGTGATCAATCTAAAACTCTCTCCATGTTGGTATAATATATATTACCAATTGAAATATTCATGTATTCTTCCAAAATTCTAAAGCCCTAAATTCTAAAATCATAAACAAGTAATCATGTTAAGGAGAATAAGAAGAAAAAAAGAGATGAAGGAAAAGAAGAAAACTTGGCCGCAAAAGTAGAGGAGGGGAAGAGAAATTTTTGAAAGATTTTTGAGATAAAGAAAAGAGAATAGCGCCGTACACATAGTATATTGGGGTTTGTTTGAGACATACAACTCTTATACACACGTGGATATTTTAGCAATTTACTTAATTCATTAACGGATACGGATATTCGCTGGTGCGGGCAGTGGCGGAGCCAGAAAAAAAAAACTCGGGTGGACCACCAAAGTTAGTAATAATAATAATTACAGTTTTGTTTGCAAACGACGACATGGGATTATCAAGTACAAGATGCGGTCAATACAAAAGTAACAGCAATATTGTGACAACCATGGAAGAGGTGTGTATATCTCAATTAATAGCAGACTACTATATAACAAAGACAAAATATTGTGACAACCATGGAAGAGACGTGTATATCTCAATTAATAACTGACTACTATATAACAAAGACAAAATTCTAAAGAGGATGAATACATAATACATTGAACCCTTTGTTCATAAGTAAAATTAAAGTCAAAATCAGCAACTTAGGTAAGTAAAATGGTAGATTCTAGGGTGAGGGCTCTAACAAATTCCTCACTGGTGGACCACTATGAACAACCATTTAGAGCCATCAGATTGATCAAGTTTACATATACTATTATACACCATATCACACCTTTATGATTTATTTTATTAAATAAACTATTTTTGCTCTCTTCCTCTCATTTTGTTCATGAAGTATGCGCTGACTGCAAAAGTGAAACCGTTTACCGCCGCTTTCTTTCCCATTTCCACTGCTTTCCTCCCACCTCCTCCACCTACGGACAACCACGACTCATTCCGAAACCTATTGGAATTCATGTTTATAATTATATAATTATGGAATTCATGCTTAAAATTATAATAACGTTCTATCTAAATCAAATAAAGTAAATCTGAAACCCCCTACTCTCAAGCTTCAAACATAAGATAAAGAGGGAATGCATGAAAGTGTTGCAGAGAGAGGTTTTCAAAGTTTTCTTTCAATCTCAGATCGTGAGATTTTTTATATTTCCTAATCATCCCATTCCCTAAAATGAAGATTTTTTTTTTCATGTAATGGTTTTTTTTAATCAATCAATGATTTCTAGATTGAATAAAATTAAAGGGTCATGGTATAATTATATCTTTTAAAGAATCTTCAAGAGAGGAGATGTTGTTGTGGTGGTGGTCTACGAACAACAAAAAAAGTTCTACTTGGGTAAATGGCAGGTGGGGCTGGTTATTGTGTGTTGAAATATAGATACACTCTCACTTTTATTTCTAAGTCATCTCAACCTTTGATTATCTTTGTAATAGATCTAATGGTGAATAAAAATGGTCCATCGGTGAACCACTTGTTTGATGGTTCACCTTAGATTCCACCGTCTTTTGGATATGTAATTTAGTTTTGA